>JACCDQ010469169.1_pt1 | contig 28816 bp, 39 predicted proteins | sample 7446031 | NCBI WGS metagenome assembly JACCDQ01 (sample SAMN15323442, study PRJNA562643) | freshwater metagenome | isolation source: river surface water | place: USA:Blue River Watershed | collected 2017-08-17 | reverse complement strand
CCTGCAGGAGCGTGATCGGGTGAACACGCTGCTTCTTCAGGGCTTCCCCGTCCGACAGCTTGCCGATCACCAGCTTCGCGCCTTCCGACAGCGGAGCGATGACGCCGTTCTGGGTCAGGATGCCCAGCTTGCGGATCACGGCCGTCAGACCCATGTTGCGCACGAGGGCGAGCATGATGTCCTTGTCCTTGAGCCACTGCGTCGGCACCATTTCCCAGGTGACGTCCTTGCTGTCCTGCACGATTCGCAGCACTTCAGCCTTGTTGTCCGTCCGCTTCAGCATCTCGAAGTCCACCAGGAGCTGCGGCACTGCCGCGCCAAGGGTCAGGTCCTTGCCCACCGCGTAGCGGAACAGGTTCGACTGCACCTCGTTGGACGGCTTGACGTGAGCCAGACGGAGCACGTCACGGTGCGCCCAGCCGTTGCGCGACTGGTACTTCAGGAGCTGCACCGCCAGGCGGTCCATGTCCTTGTTGGTGTACCACTTGGCAACACCGCGCTTCGCCGCCGCGTTCCACTTGCCGAGGGCATCGAGGATCGAGACGAACAGGAACAGCCACGTGCCGGTACGGGCAATCTTCGGCAGCGCCTCGTAGGCCGCCGCCTTGGTCACGTCGTCACCGTACACCGCCGCGAGGGCGATAGCGACGACCGCCGGGTCGTTCTTCGGGGCACGGCCAGCCAGCGAGTACTCGAGAGCGCGGTTGACGACGCGCAGGCCGTCTTCCTTCAGGCACTTCTTGACGGTGTCGAAGCTCTGCTTGGTGATGTCACGCTCACCGACGTAGTAGTTGCCGCCTTCCGAACCGATCATCAGGAACCGGTCGAGCACGCCCCAGCTGTCGAGCGTGAAGGTCACGCCGCCGGCGTTGTTGCGCTTCATCTCGGACTCACGGCCCGGGATTGCCTGCGACTGCGGCGTCACGACCTTGGAAGCCTTGGTCGTGGTTGCGTTGGCGTAGTTGGTGTAGACGTTGCTCGACATGTGGATTCTCCTCTAGTGATCGGCTGTCTGAGACAGCAAGGTTAGGTGTCAGCCTCAACAAAGCGACAAAATGTGGTGTCGGGAATTTCGGTCGTCCGTACGTTAGTACTCGCGGCCTACACCCGTTTAGTTTGTTACGGGTAACTCATGAGGTGTTCGACCCTCCAACGTCCATCATTATCGGCGATGACGAACCTATCCGCTCGTAAGGTTTTGGCGGCGTACCCTTGACTTGCCCGGCTTGTCTTTCAACTCGCGTAGGTAGTCAAGTGCTTACTGTCATCGTTGAGTAGATAACCAACTCCGAGCGGTAGCAATGTTGAGGTTGACGGAATTCGACTGGATAGAAAGGGGGAACAAAGAGTGGAACGGAGATGGATGAGGTATTGCCAGACCTCCCAACTGTTTTCATGCGCTCTAGGAGAGTGCTCGTCCTAGAAGATGCACGGCATCCATTAAGGTAACCGTACCGATCGGTTCCGACCAATCGCTGCATCGATTACTCGATGCATGTTGCTATTTTATACACGGGGTGCGAAAAGTACAACCTTTTCACTCACTTTGCGCAGGTTGAAAGATGCCTGCCTTGTAGAGGACGTGGTCACCAACGGTGGGGATACCAAAGCCGTCTCCAATCTTCGGAGCAAAGTCCTTGAAGACGTAGCGCTTCACTGCCTCACCGTCTTTGACGTCGATCCACTCAGGGACGTCGAAGTCGAAGTAACGGCCAACGTACGCAGTACAGGTGTCAAGGATCTCGACCTCCTCTGCTTGCCTCTCGGCCATGCCACCGCTCTCAATCACCGTTTTGATTAGGGCTGCCGCTGAGGCCGCCACATGCAGGTTGTAGCCGATGAAGCAACCAATCCAGAAGAGAATCGCGTACCACCACGCGAGGCCGCTGAAGGCGACGTACACGCATGAGGCGATAGCGATCGTCGTCCACACCAGCCTGATTCGGTCGACCATCACGTCGACACGAGAACGCACTTCATCTTCGGTCATGATTACCCTTTGGCGGTGTTTTGCATCTTATCGAGAGCCGCTTTGAGGAAAGGCTTTCGATACATGTCAACGAGTCGCTTCATCGAGGCTCGCATCGAACCGACGAGGCGTTCCTCGCCAGAAAGATCTGGGTGTGTCTTCACGGTCATTGGGTGGTAGGTCTTACCGCGACCGGCATGGTGGGTATCAACCTCAGGAATGGCACCGTCGGGAGCAGCATGCCTAGAGGCATGCGTGCGGATGTTTCCATTGATGTGGATGCGGCGCAGGAGCTTTGCATCGCTAACGCGGCCTCGCCAGTCCTTCATCGGTGCCACCGCCTGAAGGGAGATGGTACCGGCCTTCTGCTCGCCGGGGGTCGAGATGTCCTTGAAGCCCATTTGCAGAAGTTTCTGGTACTCAGGTGAGCTTACGGCCTTGGCTCGTGCTGGAACGATGTCTGCCTTGGTGGCGCCCATCTCATCTAGCCAATCCCCGATAGTGCCAAGAATGTCGCCGATCTCAGGCTTTCTTTTTGACGCGCGAAAGCCTGGCTTGTAGAAGTTGGTTGCATCCTCAGGAGACTTGTGCCATGACTTCTGCGGTACTTGCTTAGCCTTGCGAAGCTCAAACAGTTCTTGCGTTTTCATCGTGCTTCCTTTCCTGCCTTGAGGCGTGCACGAAGAGCGGCTTGGAACTTCGGTGCTTGCACCTTGTAGATGCCGGCGAAGGCACGCGTATAGTTGAGAACTAGGCGCTCGACAGGAGAAAGATCTGGGTGCGTCTTCATGGTGGCTGGCTCAGCCGACTTGAGACGACCGGTGTAGCCGCTCTGTGAGCCGTCAGACCATGTGCTCACACTGGTGATGCGCCCGTTGGCTAGAACACGACGGTAGACGGTGTCGCTCGGTTTGCCCTCATCATCCAGCATTGCGCCTTTTCGCCCCTTGAAAATGAAGGTGCCGTTACCTGTGGCGCGCTTGTTGGGCATCTCGTCGAAGCCAATCTTGAGCAGCTTCTGATACTCCTCGGACTGACGTGCCTTCTCCATGGCTGGAGCTAGGTCCTCACGTGTGGCACCCATCTCGTCAAGCCAGTCTCCTACCATACCGACCACAATGCCGGTTCGGGTGAACTCGCGAGACTTGCCGTCCTTGTATGAGGCCTGCTTCTCGCTCTTGTAGTGGGGCCCGTTGACATACCCGATGCGCGTGCCATCGGGGCGCTTCGGCGAGTAGTTAAGTTCGAAGAGATTGGCGACCTTCATGGATTCTCCATTGCTGATCGCTTATTTACGGCGAAGGAGGCCGAAGCCTCCTTACTTACTGCGCCGTGGCGAGGTGCTTCCACACCCGGCTGTGCTCAGGGATGAACGACTTGAGGTAGTCCATCTGGCAGCCGAGGATGACGCGGTTCTCCAGGATCAGCGCCTCGGCCCGGTTGGGTGCGTACGGCACGTACAGGAGCTCCATGCCGCATTCCTGCAGCAGCTGGTCGTCCTTCTTGTGGTTGCACTTCTCGCAAGCCGTGACGCAGTTGGTCCACTTGTCCAGACCACCCTTTGACCGGGGTTGGACGTGGTCACGCGTCAGGTTCAGCTCCTTGAAGATGCCACCGCAGTAGGCGCACATGTAGTGGTCACGGCGGAAGAGCTCGCGGTTGGTCAGAGCAGGCGGCTTGTTCATCCGCTTCGCTGCGGCCGACTCACCCTTGACGGCGATGATCGGAGCTGTGACGATGCGAGACTGCTGGCCGGTGATGCGGTTCTCACCACCACGGAAGGCGACGTCGCCCTCGCCCTCACCCAGCTGCCAGGCAACGAGGCCCTTCGCGTGGTAGACGATTGCGGTTTCGTGCGACACCCATCTGTGGGGAGTGCCGCCTGCGTCGAGAGTGAGAATTCTGCTCATGATACTTTCCTTTCGAGTTCTTCTACGAACCTTACATGGTCCCTTCTTCCCTTCTGCTTGAAGCTCTCCAGTGTCATCCACACTGTGAACTCTGTTTCATCACACCATTTGTCGAAGTCATACTTGTCCTGGATCTCGACGCCGAAGACGTAGAGATTGTAGGCGCAGGAGTAGAGTTCAACGCGTCCTTCGTACACCTCGAAGAAAGGGCCACGGAGATTCCGCTGCTTCAGGCCGAGCTCTTCTTCCGCTTCACGGATGGCGCATCCGAGAGGGGTCTCACCCTCTTCGATCTTGCCCTTTGAAATCATCGGGCGGGGGCCACCAAACTTCGGGTCCGAGGACACCATCATCAGGTAGCGCAGCTCTCCACCCTCTCCACGAAGGAAAGGGATCAATCCTGCTCGCGGGCTCTTTTCGTAGCCAGTCTCATCGTTGTGCATGTTGTATTGTATCACAGTGGCAGGTTAGAGTACATCCCAACCTGTAACAGAAACGGGGATCTGTTACAAGAACAGATCCCCGTCAAATCTGTCCTTGTTTCTTCGGCCTACTCGCCTGTGAACTCCACGATGACGCGAACGATCAGCAGGTCAAGAACCAGGCATGGAAACTCGATGTCAGCCTCAAAGCTTGATGGAACATACTCGACGCCAAGCGACAAGCCATGGATGAGGTCGATCGAGTATTCCATGGCTTACTTCCCGAAGAACTTGGAAACTGACGGCTTGATCCACTTGCTGTAGACCATCATCCAGAACGGTGCGAAGGCCGTGCCGATAGCGATGCCGATGATCAGATCCATGATAACTCCTTGTTTAGCAGCGAGACGTCGCTGCACTAACTGTATTTATCAGAAGGCCGTGCTAAAGACCAGCTCCATCGACTTGGAGTACAGTCGGAGCTTCTCCATCGGAATGTCGGACGGCTTGAGGATGCCAGACTTGAGGTGACCACCAAGCAGCAGCTCAATGACCGCCACACCGGTGCCGGCGGTAGTGAGCTCCAGCGCCGTCAGCCCAAGGTTGGTCTCAGGCGTGAAGTGAGCGCCGAAGGAGGCAGAGTGGCCCTTCTGATCAACTGCATGGGCAACAAGCACCACAACGTCATCGCGGGTCGTGTCAAAGAGAGCGCGAGCGCGGTCAACGCCCTTCTCAAGGGTGAAGTCGCTGCCGTAGATGATGTGGTCCTTGATGTACTGCAGGTGGCCAGGGTGGCGCAGCGTCTTGTACTCCACGAACGGGATGTGGGGGTAGGCGCTGAGGTCACCAACGCCACCAGCGGTCGTGAAGCCCTCGTAGATGACGCCGTTGACCAGCAGGGTCTCGAGATCGGTAAGAGGTTCTACCTGCTCCACCACACCGTCGTACTTCTTGAACGCCGGCTTGATGTACTCGTTGACCAGCCCCTCAGGTGACCACGTGATGGCGTAGTGAGCGGGGCCAAAGGCAACCTGTGGGAGGGCGCCAACGCGGAGGTCGAGGGATTTGGGGTCACCGAGCTCCTCGAAGAGCTCCAGGCCGAGGTAACTCACGAGGCCTGGTGCCAGACCAGTCTGAGGCACGAACGTGCTCTCGGTGATCGGCAGGGAGGCGATCTCGCGTGTCACGCCGTTGTCCTCGGTGAAGTCAACGTAGTGGCAGCCAGCGGCGAAGGTGGCGCACGCCACCTTGACGTTCACCTGGAACGGTGTGGTGCAGACGACGACGTCAGGCTTGACGGAGAGGATGACCTCCTCCATCTCGTCGTTGTCCTCGATGTGGTAGCAGGAGATGTCACCAGCCAGCAGGTGCTGGTTGGTGTGGCGCAGAGCTGTGTCAGCCGCCGTAAGGGCTGAAGCTTTGGTGTCCAGCAGGGAAACGTCCCAGTCGCTGATGTTGCGGATGATCTTGGCGACGGCCAGTCCTACTCGACCTGCACCAACAATGAGAACGTGTGACATAGAGGCTCCTTTCGTTGCCTCTATTTACCCTTCACCGGGGGCAGAAATCCAGCAGGTTGTCGCGCTTCTTGATGGCGGCATTGATCTCGGTTTGGAACAACCGCAGGACATCGCCAGTGTTGAGGCGCCGAACGTACGAGGCGTCGCACACCATCTCCTTGTTTGCCTTGGTCCTTTTACCCGCCGCTGTCACCACGCGGGTGTAGCGCATCAGCGGGGTCTGGTCGTCAGCCCGATAGTCGATGCCGGTCAAGATGTGGTAACCCTTCTCGTAGGCGGTGATGAGCTCACCTACGGATAGGGTGTCATCCCACTCCAGAACGACTCCGTTTTCGAAGGTGACGCTCTGCATCAGAACTTCCAGGTGACGCCGCTGAAGACGGTAGTGTTGCTCTTCGCGGCGAACTCCAGCATGCACAGCGCGTGAACTTCCTTCAGTACGGCGCAGCGCTCGTCAAAGGTCGCGAGCGGCATGTCAACGCGAAAGTCGGTGTCCGCGAGGTGGTCGAGACGACCTGGTGTCGCACCGCGAACCTCAATCTTCTCGATTTCGGTCATGCGGTTGAAGATCTTGGTTGCCTGTTGCATGCTAGCTCCATCGTTGATGATGAAGCTATTCTAGTTCATTATTAACCCGCTGTACAATGATGAGCTCAGGTTGTACGCTGTTTGCCGGACATTCGGCGGGTGGTCTCTTGCAGCCATGTTTACCGTTTATGCAGTTTTCACGGTGGCGGCACCTGCGTTCAGGACCATGGTAGTCCTCCTGCCGACGACGCCGCAGGCCAGGACGTTTGCCTAGCGCAACGATGAAACTAAGAAGCACCAGCCCAAGCGGAATGCCTAAGATGACGCAGTAACCAATAATTTCAAAGGACGTCATATACCGAGGGACTTACTGGTGTTGGTTTTTTCTGGTCGCTGCGTAGGCAGAACATCCTTGAAATAGATGTCGTTTGCTAATTTCTCCACGATAAGCTTTAGCTGCAGCTGCTTTTCGCTATTAGGCTCTTCTCTCAGGTAGATCTGAAGATAACCGGAGAAGTACCCATAGTAAGATGGAATACTGGAACGACACACGGAACGGACTGATTTGGCTAGCTGTGGGTATATCTTAGCTTCGAGCGTCTGGTTGAACGCGATGCAGCTGAATTGACCATTGATGAGCTTGATAATTTCTATGTTGTTTTCATCAATGCTCGTGAAGAGTGGCAGACGGTTAGAATCCATTTGGTTCGACCGATCAACCAGTTCAGTGAGTACCGGGTCACCGGCAAAGAAATACATAGAACGCGCTTCATTGAGCCGGAGGTCAGCTGACATAACAGCCACACCCATGATATTCGAATTTTTGTTGACAAGTTCAATCAGTCGCGTCTGCGTATCAGGCCCAACAGTAAATGTAATTCCTACCATGTTACTAAGCTCTGGTGCAGTGAACCAAGCAACCAGCTTGCTTCGATTCTCGTAAACAGTATAGAGCGAGATGCACAGTAGGGCCGTGAGCGACCAAATCAACACCTTGCTTAGGGTGATGGTTCGGACCAGTTTTGAAATGAACCCCATAATCATCAGATTTCCTTAGCGCCTTTTACCTCTGTGCTGAATGTCACGCAGGTACATCTCCACCGAGACGCGCGTAATCTCAATCTTAAGTGAGTCTATTTCCGATTGTGCTGGAGAGCGCTTGAGCAAAACCGTCACCAGGCCTGCAAACTCTCCTGTGAATGGAGGAACTGCGAGGCGGCAAATATAGGGATATGTTTTATCAATAGCCGGGAAGAAGCGAATGAACACCGTATCTTTAGATGGTGTGCATACAAACTGGTTGCTCAGTACTGCCAGCATCTGTTCATTGTTCTTCCTGTCTGTATCAAAGAACGCCTGCGGTAACAGGGTTGACATGATGCGGGTGGCTTCAAGCCGAAAATCGGGATTATTGACGTGCCAGAACTTGGTGATGCGACGGTTCTTCTTGAGGTTAACCTCAGTCAGCAGAACACCGTCAATGATGGGGAGCTTAGTGAGAGCGGTTAGCTCGTCCTTGGACTGCTGAGAGACCTCCCACGGGATGGCAAGCTCTTCGACCGGCGTCGGATCAATCACGCGGTTAAACAGGCTGGTGCGGTTCTCAAAGACCATCAGAAGTCCGATGGTGACAAGACCAAGTAGGGTCAGCAGTGCGAAGCGCTTCCAGGTGAGCGCATCCACCATGTCGTTCAGGAACGCAACGAGCTCTTCTTTAGACATTAGTCACCCCCTCGTGAGAGGTGACGCAGCTGGGTTTAGGGATGGACATGAAGATACCGAGATGCGATGTACCCAATATTTATGGGTAGCACGCCGCCGGGGTGATTGGTACGCCCGAGTGGGATCGAACCACCGGCCTCATCCTTCGGAGGGATGTGCTCTTCCAACTGAGCTACGGGCGTATTGTCTTGGCACCCCCGGAGGGACTCGAACCCCCGCGTCGTCGGCTTAGAAGGCCAACCGCCGTTCCTTCGGCGGGGGTATGTTTGGTAGGGCCGCTCGGATTCGAACCGAGACCTCACGGATTAAAAGTCCGATGTGCTAACCGTTGAACACCACAACCCCAGAGGTTGGGCGTTTGGCAACGGCGCTAGACGTGCTGCGCATAGCGCTTCCTTTCAGGTGTCCATGTTGATGCTGTTGCCCACGTGTTCCCGCTTCATCACCACCATCAGCACCATTAGAACTGTGGCAATGGTGGTTGAGAGTGCCAGGATAAGGGCAAAAAGGTGGGCGAGGCCACCGATTTCTAGAATGAGTACGTTTGCCGAGCACATTAGTCCTATACCCGTCAATTGAACGGTGAGCAGGCCGCACATGAAGCGCATCGTGCTCTTCTCATGTCTGACGGTGAAGACGAACGAAACTACGGCTAGGATGTAGTTTGCCACTGCGAGAATGCCGTAGGCAAAGTGCAGGCCCTTCCGCATCCAGCCGACATCTACGATGCTGTAGATGCTACCAGTGGGCGGCATCTCAGACAACAGCCGCAGGGTGTGCGGGTTGAGTGAGAAGTACGCAACGCCGACGATCGCGAGCATGGTGACGAACAGGTAGATAAAAGACAGGACGACTGCTGTTTCATGAGGCTTCATTACGTCCCTGCTCATCTGGTACTCCTGGATGGTAGATCTTGTATTTAGTTAGTGGCGCCGATGGACGGGATTCGAACCCGCCGTCCTCCCGCTTAAGAGGCGATAACCATTCACGAGCGGTTGGTGATGCACCAACAAATGGTGCGAACGATGTTTAGGCGCTCGGCCACTGAGCTACATCGGCGTTGTTCTTGGTGCTCTCTGCCGGACTCGAACCGACTTCCGCCGGACTACAAAACCGGGCTTCACCTTCAAAGTTTAGAGAGCGATGTTTGCGGTCCGTAGGGGATTTGAACCCCTGATCTCTGCCGTGACAGGGCAGCGCATTGAGCCAGGCTATGCTAACGAACCGTGATTGGCAAGGGAGGTGGGAATCGAACCCACTACATCTACCTTCAGAGGGTAGCACGTCGACCAATCCGCCTCTCCCCACTTGTTGTTTCATCGTGGTACGTCGTGCTGGACTCGAACCAGCATAGAGAACTTGTAAGGATCCCTGGTGACCTCTCCCATCAACGACGTGTTGTTCTGGTACGTCCTGAAGGAATCGAACCTTCGTGTCCGCCGAGTCAAAGCGGTGCTCTACCATTGAGCTAAGGACGCATGGAATCTTGGTGCCTCCGAAAGGAATCGAACCTTACTTCTCTCGGTTATCAGCCGAGTGCTCTACCATTGAGCTACAGAGGCATGGATGTCAACAAATGCTCTCTCGAGCGCGCAGTTAGACGGGGGAATCTTAACAGGATAACCGTCAGGTTGCAAGCCGGTTGACATTGTGTGGTACCCGCGGCAGGACTCGAACCTGCAACCATCCCCTAATCTAGAGGCATCGCCTGAGTATCAGTCAGGAGCTCTACCAATTGAGCTACACGGGCATTGTTTGGTGGTGGAGGTGGGACTCGAACCCACTACAACAGGCTTATGAGACCTGCGCATATCCTCTTCTGCTTCTCCACCATGAATGTTGGCTGGCCGGGCAGGGATCGAACCCGCGACGTTCGCATTAACAGTGCGACACTCTACCAACTGAGCTACCGGCCAATAGAAAATGCTTTGCTCCGCGGGCAGGGATCGAACCTGCGAAACGCTCGCGCGTGTCTCCGGTTAACAGCCGGGCCCGTTACCTACTCCGGTCACCGCGGAGCAAAGCATTCGAAAGTGTGGTGCTCCCTGTCAGAATCGAACTGACGCTACAGCGTTACGAGGGCCGTGTGCTACCACTATCACTAAGAGAGCATGTTGTTTGGGGTGCCCGACGAGGTTCGAACTCGCGATACGACAGTCACAGTGTCGGGTGTTTCCACTACACTACAGGCACCATTGAATTTGGAGCTGGCCTCTGCCCACTTTCCTTCGCGGAGATCCGTCCTGCCAGCATTGCTCGCTCTTGACGGACCTAATGAGCGAGGCCCTAAATCTTGGGGTGAAGCTGGGAATCGAACCCTCGCTTACTGTTTCACAGACAGTTGTGCTTCCACTACACTAGCGACACCATTGTTTGGCGGCACACTGACAAAGTCCGTCCCATCTTCCGAGCTTAAGCGCTGCGCTCGGCCTCAATCGACGGTCACCAGGGATTTCGAACTCCCTTGTTCAACGTGCCAATCTGGAACACCTGACGAGATTTGCACTCGCGTTTCCGGGGTGAGAGCCTCGGCGTCCTTCTCGTAGACGACAGGTGTATTGTTCTGGAGCTCCGTATGGGAATCGAACCCACGTTACCGCCGTGAAAGGGCAGTGTCCTAACCGCTAGACGAACGGAGCATGAATTTGGTGGGGCCACTCGGTTTCGAACCGAGGACTGAAGGGTAAGAGCCTCCTACGTTGCCAACTACGCCATAGCCCCAATGAATGTGTTTGCTTTTTGAATCCATTCTGTCGGATTATTGCACATGTTAGACCATCTGATTCGAAGAACCTGATATCCTTCGCTGCGCAAAAGCGCATCTTTCTTTACATCTCGTTCTCTCTGTTGTGGCATGTCATGCTGCTTGCCATCAATCTCGATTACGAGACGTTTGTGTTCCCACAGAAAATCTAAAACAAATCCTTGAAACCAAACCTCTCTTTTGAAGTTGGTGTCATCGAAATGATTTTGAATGACCTCGATGAAGAAGCGTTCTGGGTACGATGGGAGTTTTTTCCAACGATTTTTCCCGATGTTCCAGGCACGCCCTTCTTGGTGGGCCTTCACCATTGAGGCAGACAATTTTGCAAGTTGCTCGCTGGTCCAAATGCGGGCTGGGCGCATCTTCGTTTGCTGCGCAAGTCTTGCTACTGTAGTATCTGTCTCTTTTGTTTTTCCCTTATTCCACGCAACCTTGCCTAGATTTCCTTTACTAACAAACCTATTAGGATTACGAGGGCACCGCGTTTCGTGCATCAAAGTCTTGCTAATCTTTTGACAGAACTTGCATGTATGCATATTTCCTCCTGATGTATTTATCACAGGCGGAGCTTCACTGTCAAAGTTTGCACGGGTTGTATTTGGTGGGCCGCCTGGGAGTCGAACCCAGCTGGTACGGATTAAGAGTCCGGTGCATAGACCGCTCTGCCAACGACCCATTGTCTTGGTACCCCCGGATGGAATCGAACCACCGTCTGAACGTTCGTAGCGTCCTATTCTCTCCGTTGAACTACGGGGGCATTGTCTTGGACCCACGCAGAGGGTTCGAACCTCCGACCTCCGCGTTCGTAGCGCGGTGCTCTTCCAACTGAGCTAGCGTGAGATTGTTTGGAGCCGACGTCCGGACTCGAACCGGATCTACCCTTTGGATAGAAGGATAACCATTCACGAGCGGTTAAGGGTCCACCTTCCGGTGGCCGCCAACAAAGGGTGCGAACGATGTTTTAGTGTGCTACCCTTACACTACATCGGCTTTGATTTTTGGCCCCGCCCACTGGTTTCGCGCCAGTCTCTCCGCGTTTTCAGCGCGGCGCTTTCACTAGATTAGCTTGAGCGGGAATGATTGGCGGCCTGTACGGGACTCGAACCCGTTTCGCAACGTAGACAGCGTCGCATAATACCCATATACCAACAGGCCATGTTGTTCTTGCCATCGAGCGCCAGGTGTCCCACACGCCCTCATTTTGTCGCTCCTTGCGGAGACTCGATGGACTTTCATTGTGGTGCCCCCATCGGGAGTCGAACCCGATCCGCAACCATACCAAGGTCGCATGCAATCCACACGCACTCCAGGGGCAAGATGTTTGGTAGCCCGTGGGGGAATCGAACCCCAGCTTTACGCGTCGCCTTGAAAGGGCGATGACCGTTACCAGCAGTCAACACGGGCCATTGTTTGGCAGGGGCCGTGGGACTCGAACCCACTTCGAACGGCTTCAAAGACCGTTGTCTCGACTCTTCGACCTGACCCCGTCAGATTCTATACGACAACAAGTGGAAGGAACGGGTATGCCTTTCGGCAAGTTTGAGTATGAGTCAAAGTGGATAACCATCCCAGTTCGGTTGTCGAATTCTTGGCTCCGCCGGAGGGCTTCGAACCCCCATATTACGCCCGAAGGCCTTTACGTCTGGTTAACAGCCAGGTCTCTTACCAGTTAGAGTACAGCGGAATTGATTTTTGGCAGGTCCCCAGGGAATCGAACCCCGGTCGGCGCGTTTGGAGCGCGGCATGTTACCACTACACCAGAGACCCATTGTTCATTTTCAATTGCCGGTCCGAAGTCTCCCGTCAGAGCGGTGCCGTTCGGCGGCACTTGAAAATGAACCCATCGGTCGCACTCGCTGCACCTCAGGTGCAGTAGCCATACCGATGGCTTCGAAAATGCCATCCCTATCTCGCACTCGCTCTGCCTCAAGTAGGTCCTCCGGCAGGGTCATAGCGGTCATTCCTATTTGTATTCCGCTGGACTTTCAAGCGGTTTCTTCTGCACAAAAGAAAAGGGACCTTGCTTTCGCTAGGTCCCTGGTCTTTGATGCTTGAGGTTAGCTGTTTAGGCTTTCCCCTCCCCGAAGACCAGGGTCTGTGTATCGATCTCATGGCGCTCAAAGCGCACGACCGTATTCTGGCGCTGTTGCCAGAACATCTCCGTGGTTTTGATGCGATTGAAGACCGAGTTCATGATGTTGTCCGTTGTTCCTTGCGGAAGTTTGTTTGCGTAGATGAGATTATATACAGGGTTTCGCAAAAGTACAACGTTTTGTTGCGAGACCTTGCAGGTTGAACTGCTATCGTTGACTTTCGCTTCCTTGCAGTTGCTTGGTCGATGTTGCTACTATAACACGATGGCGGGGTTTGTACACACTAAAGTGTAACACCCCGCAGGTTGTAACCGTCACTTGTCTTCGGTAGCTTCGCTGGACGTCGGCGCTGATGGCAGATCAGTGTCCTCTTCCTTCTTCTCATCATCCTTCTTGCGGTGCTTCCAGAACCACAGGCCAATCGGCAGAATGATGGCTGACCAGAGCCACTGCCAGTATGAGAGGAAGAAGTATTTGATGGCGTCAACGGTGTCAACGATGATCATGACCTCGCGATCGTAGACTTTCACCAGTCGCTCAGCGCTGTCACCACCTACCTCGACTACAGCAGCCACGGTGACGTTGACCTTGTGTGTACCAATGCGCTTTGGTGTAATCGTCCAACGCCACTCAGAAACTCGGTTCGGGTCGATGGCCTGGCGGCCCTTCTCGACGAACTCCGTAACGTCAAAGTCGGGTGCTAGCACCTTGGCAACAACGATATGTGTGACGGTGAAGCCCTGCGCGTCAGTACGGCTTTCAGCCATTTGCTTCTTGACAGCATCATCAATGTCGGATGGATCGATGACGAGCTGCATTTCGGCGCTGTTGCCAAATTTCACACCATCGGGTGTGTTGAACACCATGCGAACCGTGTTGAGCCAGTTGACGAACGCTGAGGCGCCGAGCTGCTGCTGCGCGCTTTTCGCTGGCGTGGATGCGGGGGCGGCAGGCGGTGCTGCTGGCTTGGGCGCTTCTGCCTCATCTGTACCTTTTCGGCCGATGTAGACTGGGTATGGGACAGGAATGTGATTGTCGTTGACGATGACTACCGGGGCCGGAGCAGGAGCTGGCGCAGGGGCCTGCATAATCACCGGCTGAACTCGCTTCGGCGGTTGAAATGGGTAGTTGTACGATTCTGCTTCCTGCGCAACAGCAGACACTGCAGCAACAGCAAGGGCGAGTGAAAGCAGTTTGGTCTTCATATGTGATCCTGTGCTCAGATTATGTTGATCTTGCGGAACACCGCGCGAACGAATGATGAATTCGATTGCCACGTTTCACCGCCATGGGAATCGCCTAGTGTCGAGTATGCGAATCGGAGGAAGTCATAGATCTCAGTGACTGCCTTGACGTGGTCAGCCATGCCTTTGGACTTTTGAACTAGAATAGCATTGGCATCGAGCCCTTCCTTGAACCATCCAATGGGTGAGTATCCCCAGTTGTCGAGAGCTTCACCAGAGTTCTTGAGCTGTTCAAAGATGCCGTTGTGTGCAACGTACATCTTGATGTTCTCAAGTGCGTGGTGAACGTTGTTGCCCTTGGTGTTGTCACTTGCCCAGATCTTCATCAGCTTGATAGCATCTGCAGCGGCCTCATCGCCGTCGAAGTCGACGTTTCGGAAGCGAAGTGGTACCTCCATCACAGTGGATAGCTTTTGGATAAGACCCCACGGGGTTGACGGGGTCTTCGGCTCGGTGTTGATCTCACTGATCTTCATACCTTGAACCCGGCCCTTCTGCATACTGCGATAGCCATCTTGCGGTCAAGGGCATCTGCCTCTCTTTCGCCAGTCGCCGTAGCTATAAGGAACACAATGAATTTGAAGATACGTTTTGCCGATAACAGCTGCTCTGGTATATCAACACCAAAATCTGCGATGGCAGAAATGCCGCTAATGGCCTTGCCAACAGGGCCAGCGGTGATGCCATGTTCTAGCAATTCCTTTGCCAACTTTGTGTTTATGTTTGGGCGCGTTGCCAGTCTCAAAGAGTCCAAGAGTTGAATTGCCCATTCAGCCTTTGACTTATCCACACCGTTGCAAAGTTTACCAAGCTCGAGCGCGAGATTCCACGCATCAAGTTCTGTTGCAGCTGGTAATTCTATAGGGAATTGCAGGGCGTTAGCCGCTTTGATCATAGGCACAATAACGCTGTCGCCAATTTCTTCAGTGATGGATGTAGGACCAGTTGACTGCTCCTGGCCGATCTCGATACCGACGACGCCAAGCCGAAGCTTTGGCTCCATGGCTGCGGCGACGGTGGCCTTGTGCACCTGACTACCCAGCTTCTTGGTGGCCTTCATGCCAGCAGGGGTGAGACCTAGTTGGTTGAGCTTCATAGCGTCTTTCCGTCGGCTAGCGCCTGCTGGTAGATGGTCCAAACGCCAAGGCCCTTGAGCGTCATGGTGGCCGCAAATGAAACTTCTTCACTGACCTCACGGTGTGAGGTGTTCCGTGAGTAGCGCTTCAGCGCTAGACCCGCAAGCTCGTCCAGAACATTCTTGCACTTGTAGATGCCACTGTAAAGTGTGTTGTTGTTCTCAATGAGAACCTGCATTGCAAGAGCCGCGTCCTTGAGTTCCTTGTTGATTGTTGGAGCATGTGAACCAGCCAGACGCTCGATCGCGGTGACTGAATTCAGCAGGTTGGCGACGTCGCCATTCAGCTTGAGCCCGTCCTTGGCAAAGCCAAAGTAGTTCCACAGTGACTTCGACCCGAGCAGCCCAGCTTTGATGAGCCGCACCGTCTCCGACACGATCTCGTCTTCACGACCACGTGACAGAGCGAAGCTGCCCTTGAACAGCTTGAGCACGCCAGTCTGCTTGACGCCCTTCAGGTAGATAGACGCCAGCTTGTCGCTGTCTTCAGTGATGAGGTGATGGAGCTTCATTTCCAGGGATTGGCTCGGGTAAACCATTGATCGTCGTAGGTTTCACCATGTGCACCTTGCATGGCATCGTGCTCGGCATCGGCTGAGTAGTCATCCCACATCTGTGCCAGGTAGTCATGCGCAGAATCAGCGCCGCTAAACTCCTTGACAGCAGCGTCTACGTCGTGAATGGTGAGGTCGTGTTGGTTGAGCCAGTGGCTGATGCGGTCAAATGGGTCCCCATCTGGGAAGCTGTCACCTACTGCCTGCTCAAAGCGACGCCAAATCTCACTGGTCTTCGGCTTGTTGGCTTCCTTGCGCTTACGCGCCTCTTGGTCTGCCCAGTCGAGGTAGTCGCCTACGCTGTCGAACGGCTTTGGTTGCTTGGCAGGGCTGCGGCTTTGGCGCCATGCCTCAGCATCAGCTAGGTTCTTGAACCTGCGTTCCTTGCCGTCGAGGTTCTTGGCAACCCACTTGCCTTCCAGAAGTTCGAGTACCTTCACTTGTAGTTCTCCAGCTTGGTGCCGTTGTAGCCACGGATCATCCAGTTACGGTCAGGGCGTAGGCTCGGACCAAACGCCCTACGGCGGGTCGCGAAGACGTCCTTGATGGCAGCAGCAGGTGCAGCTAGGTTCATTGCGATGACAACACCGTCAGATCCGACTGCGAGAGCAACATCCCGCTTATCGCCATCTTCAATCTTCATCTTGCCGAGCCACAGCTCGGCGCCAATTTCCGTCTCACCTTCACGCGTGACAACGAATGACACGGTCTTGCCATCGGGCATGGTACCGCCAAACACACGTGTCTTACCAGTGGAGATCTCTGTCAGGCGCATCAGTCACCCTCCAGTGGAATGCCAAGCTTCTTGAGCGTCGTCTTGGCAATGGTGATCTTCATGCTCTCTTCAGAGCCACGCTCAGCTTCCTTCTTGGCCCAGGACTTGATGCCGTTGAGCAGCATTAGCACCTGCATCACGTTCTGCGCGCTAGTGCGCACCCAGTCCTGTTCTCTTTCAACAGTCCTATAGGCTTGAGCCAGCTCCTTGACGCCGCGCAGGCGCTCCAGTGGAGTGCCCTGCACCTTTTCAGGTGCAGTTAGGTCATTGATGTCGAGCTGGCGAAGGTTGGCGAGTGTCTGTAGGCGGTGCCAAACCGTAGCCTTGTCATCACCCATGGGCATCCGTGAGATGAGGATGGCTGTGTCGATGTCTGAGGAGGCGTCGTAGTGCCACTTCTTGCCCTCTTCACTGTCGTCGTCGAAGTGATAGGAGCTGTCGTGCAGCTGGAGGCGCTGGTAGCCCAGCTCCACTGCTACTTTTTGGAGCAGGAAGAAGTGGTCGTGGTCGTGGACCGATTCTTTGAGCTGGCTGAGCTTCATACTGGTGACATGTTGCACCAGTATTTATGGGCTGCGACTAGAAGGGGATGTCGTCTGGACCTAGTTCAGTGTGCCAGTACTCGGTGGCGTCCAGGAAGGATGCTTGGTCGGTGTGGATCCAGCCCTTCGGGATGATGTCAGCCTCAGACCTCCGGCGCAGTGAAACGCCTGGCATAGTTCGCTTCACCTCGTTGGTGCGGAGGTTGACCTCCAGAAGGAAGCGCTTGTGGCAGACGTTGCACTTCCCTTCCCACTCCTTGTCGTCGGTCAGCGAATGGTAGTTGGTCAGCGGAAACTCAGGGTCGTCCTTCACCACGGTGTTGGCCCACTCGACACCTTCCTCGTACGTCATGCCCTTCGGGCAGACGCTCCAGAAGATCTCCTTCCAAACGGCCTCAAGAAGAGCGTCGTCCTGCTTGAGGATGAAGCGAGCCAGCACACCGTGGGTGTGCGGAGAGTACCAGCCTCGGTCGACGTAGCGAACCTCGTTGAGGATGTTGTTGGAGCGGCTGACGTGGCTGTAGTACGGTTCCTGCACCCACATCAGAACGCTGCGCTTGCCGCCCATGAAGATCTCATAGGCCTCGGGGCGTGTGATGTAGACGATCACTTGGCAAGCTCGTTCGGGTTGAACCGTGCACCTTGTCTCCAATGACGCACGGTCTGGACGTGGTTGGGGCGGACCCATTTGGCAACGCTCTTCCGGAAATCGCCATACTTGAAGCTGTCGGCAATACGGATGACGTAGCCCTCGTCTTTCTGGAGGTCCAGCTCCTTCTCAATGTCACGTAGGATGCCAAGGTCAAAGGCCCCATCGTGAAGGATGGGCACGCGTTTGATCCCAAGGATTTCAAACCATTCCTTGGTGTCCTCCCAATTGAGACAGACGTTGCGCTCGTTCCAGATGCTGAAGCCCAGGAAGTAGGAAGGCAAGCTGTCGTAGTGGATGCTGTGTTCAGCCCAGACGTTCTCACCACAAACGCGCCACCCTTCAGGCAGGTTGTAGCACACGTTCTCAGACAGGAACTTCTTGACCCAGGCGCGGTCCTCACCGCCTCGGCTGTCGATGGAACGAGCGTGAATGTGGCCGTCGCTGTAGCCGCTCGTGTTCTCTCCATCCATCTTGAGGGTGATGACGACGCGCCGACCCTCGAAGTTCGAGTAGTCCTTCAGCGCCTTGTCGTCGTCATGCAGGCCAGGCGAGTGCGGCAGGTGGAAGGTCCGGCCGTACTTGATGTACGGGGTGAACAGGTCAAGCACGCCACCCTGGCCGAGCACCTTCTGAACGGACTCGTCGAAGAACAGTTCACCTCGGGTCCGGCGACCATCTTCTAGGATGTAGTTGCCCCACTTGTCGATGGGCTGCTCTGGGTAGAACTGGTCTGGCACCAGGATCTTGGTGATCCCGGCTGCACGCCTGACATACTCTACTGAGATAACGGTCTGCTCGCACTCCAGGTGGTGCGCTTCGCACACTGTGGCACCGTTGTCAAGGTAGTAACCGCCGTCAGGCCAGAGGCGCCGCTCGATGATGTGATGCGCATCAAGCTTGCCCTCGTGGGTATTGTCAGCAGTCGCCCCGCAGAAGACGCAGCGGTGACCGTCTCGATTGAAGACGGCTGCCCTGAACTCGTCGCGTGTCAGCAGTTTGGGTTCCATGATCCATTATACACCGAGTCAGGAAGAAAGTAAACAACATCCCACATTGACTTGCTCTTCACTCTTTGATATTTTGCTCAATTACAGCCGTAGAACAGCGAACCAGGCCGCCTAGCTTTAGCAGTTTTTCACCACCAGCTAGGTAACTCACTTTGGGGATGAGTTTCTGCAGTTCAGCTTTCATTTGCGTAAGTGCTTCAGCAGCATCACCATCAAGATCAAAATCAGCGGTGATAAACGTGTCATCACTCCAAATGCCATTGTTTAGCGTCACTAAACCCGCGTCAGCGTAAAACATGGGAATGACTTTGAATTCAACGTTCGCGGCTTTTAGCTGGGCCTTAACAAGTTGCTCGCGCTCGACGAGTCTTTTCATCCGTTGGACGTCCATCCACTTTGCATCAGGCCATCGACGAAGGGCTTCAGTAATCGAACCGAGAATGACAAAATCCTTGGCTTGAGTTAGAAACATGTCGATATGAAACACGTAGCGGCTGTACGAATGCTGGGAATCAAGAAGTACAGCTTTCTTCCCGAAGACTTGTTCTATCTTGGAAACACTCTCAAAAAGATTGGCAGTAGAAGCGCCAATGAAGATGTGTTGCTTAGTTACTATGCGGTCACCACCATCACCGAAAACTTCTGTACTTTGAACTCCGGGAATCCAACTTTGCGTTGATGCTGACACGGGGCGAACGTGCGTTTCTCTTGGACCTGGTCGAGATATAGCCCTGAAATTAACAGTCGGCGGTACAGTGCTGATAGAACTTAAAGCCAAAGGAACCGCCAACTCGTATGGGCTGACATTACTGTCAACTAGATGGTCAGACCAAGCGGCGCTGATGACTGGGCCGTTTTTGTAGAACCTTACAAGACGGTCTTGCGCCCAATTTGTAACAGGGTACTGCACATCGACTGACGTGACATTTGTCCCTGATGCTGGCACCATGCCAGGCGGCACGACAACCGTGAACTTTGTTGTTGGCAGCAGCTTCACCAAATCTTGGTGAAGCTGCTGAATTTCAGCACTACCGCGAAACAGGACTATGTGTTTCGGAATTTGCCCAGGACCATCGATGATCGGGGTCTGCCCTGACGCGCTTGTGGCGAGAGCGAGGATGAGGGCCGCTAGCTTGTTCATGCATCGATTATAACACAATCTCAGGTTTGAGCACCCGAAAATTGTAACGCGAGCTACTGAAGAAACACACTCAGTTCAAAATTGCTAGCGAATCCCAAGAAGCATCATGAGAGCGTGAAATTGCAGGTTGGTTGAAGAATAGGTGTGGCCTGATTTAGCATAAGATGAACTAGCATTCTAATCTCTGCATTAGAGCCTTCAACATTACTCCAGTTGTTTGTCTTCGTGGTATACAGCAATTCAGGCCAGATCGCACTTTTGACATTTCGAGTGTCAATAAAGTTTTCTCCAGTCTGAATAAGAGGATGTCGGCGGAACGACATGATGAGTTCGGGGGTGGAAGCAAAAAAGTACATATCGCCGTTGAGGCCGGCATCGATTATGACCTGGCGGTAGAACACTTCAGTTATGCCAAATGGCACTTGAGTACCACTATCGAAGCTGTATTCTGGAGAATTCTTTTCAAGATCGCCTTCGCCGCCAATGATGAAATATCCTGTGCCAATTGATTGTAGTAGGTGTGGGAGCACCAGATATGTGGGTTTTGCCGCCTGAAGAACAGCCGATGTTTGAGGCAACACCTGATGGATTGCATCATTTTTTGTAAGTGTTATGACGTTGAGAGTTTTTCCAAGCTGACTTGCGATCTGTTCAGCTACTGCTCGCTCAATCGAGTTGTTGTCCCAAATGTTGAGAAAGAACAATTCGAACTGTAGGTCCAAGGCCTTCGCCTCACGTGCAATAATTTCACTATCAGAACCAGATAGGCAAATTGCAAATGGCAGCGACGTCAAAGCTGCATAACGCAAAAGCGCTGCCTGCACAGCCGCCTTTGGGTCAAGGATTTGAACGGCGTTCGCATCGAAGGTATACTGGAACACGTACGGTTTTGTCGTATCGATCCGCGCAAAATCCTCACCTCCAAAACTCCAGTATACGTGTGACGGAAGACGGGCGGCGTGGGCTTGTTGTCCAGCAACTTGGGCAGGGTCGAACAGTGCGGTCATAGGAGATCCTCGATAGTGTTGAGAGGCTGAAGCTTACCTTCTTCATTTACAACTAGTACTGAATACTTAGCTGGTTCAATTGAAAATAAGCGGTAAAGAGAAGGTACCTTGATCTTAGTTTCGGCGTATTTTTCTAACCCAGGAAAAGTCGCTAAGAACTTTCTCATTTCCAGCTTATAGTTCGTAGCTGCTGGTGAAATACCCCACTTGGCCATTTTTCCAAAAAGGCTGAGCCACTGAAACCTACTGGTGTTAAAAAACGTCGCAAGCCGATCGAGGCTTGAAAGATCGTCACCTGCTTGAAGGAAGTTAGTAAAAGCCAGATAACGAAGAGCAACTGATTGCCATTTTGACGAAAAGTTGAGCCACCAAATCAGATCAGCCATTGTATTTAATTCGGTGACCCTGTTTGCGTACAGCTTCATCATCATGTGAGTCACCGCAGGCACGGCAGATGGTCTGACACCGCGCTTCTGTACGAAATCTCGTACGGTGTCTTCTGTGATAGGGGTGTTAAACAGGTACATTCGCATCAGCAGAACATCGCTGCCAAACAATTGGTCACCGTTTTCACCGTTAATGTATCGCACGTTAGCCTGTGTAGGATCGGCCATTCCAGCAAATGCATCTCCAGCGAACTCGAGCTTAAAGTTGGGAAGAACGTACTGCTCCCAAGCGACAGGGTTTTCAATGATAGAAAATGGTGTGGCAGCCACCGATACCTGGTCGAACGACCCATATCCAGCCTTGATGGCAGAGAAAAAGCTAAGCAGCACGGTAGTACTGTCAAGCCCGCCGCTGTACAGAATTTTGATCGGCTGGTTGTATCTTAGCACCTCAATTGCACGATTTGTGCACTCATCGGCAAATTTAAGATCAGTGAAATCCTCTTTCTTCGGAATCGGAAACAGAACTTTTGTTTCAAATGGGATATCAAACGACTCGGTTCTATCGATAATGCACGCATTAGGATTCAACAGATTGAACAGGTCGGAGTACTCTACAATACGCGTATTGTTTTCTCGTTCTGCCCATTCTTTGATAAGCAGCGGCATGTAGTAGATCGCCTTCATACACGGCCCAGACCAATCACTTCATTGTAGAGCTCCTGCATCCACTCGTCATATTCCTTCTGCGTATGCACTTTTCTAAGCTTCACGCTGTATTTGTGCATGAGCTGTTTTTTCCTGGCATGAAGCTTCATCAGGTTGCGGGCAAGAAAATCAAGATGCTTCTCTGCTACTTCAAGCGAAACGTCAGACGTTAGCGCGTATGCCTCGACGTACGGCCCCTTCATCAGCATGTAGTTTAGGGCATCGCTTGAGTTTAGAAAATCATACCCATCGAAAGAGGTCTCGATAATGGTTGCTTGTTCCATCAAGAACCAGTAGCCTGGCCTGAGAATGTTAATCCTGCTGCGCTTATCCAATACATGCTGTGGGGGCGGGACTCGTGTTATTTCGATTCGCCCAGGGTGTAGGATCAGCTCAGTTCCTGGTGGCTGAAACAGATACTTTTTTGCTAGGTGACTAGACAGTAGATGGGTAGCAGTATCAAGCACGGCGCTATTCATAAATTGCGCGAGCTGGTGCGATTTAACCGCAACTATTACGTACCCTGTAGCGCGATCAAAAATTAGACTCTCGCCGAAGTTTTCAATAGCCATCATTTTCAGAGTGCCTTATGCATACGGATCATAGCTTTTGAAAAACCTAGTTTTTCATATGAAGCCATTCGTTCCTCATTATCGGCATGAACCATGCTGCCAACGTATTTCAGCTTGCGGGCCCGAGCTTGAATCTCAATGTAGCGATAAATCGTTCTATTGACACCGCGCTTACGATACTGCGGATCGGTGAAGCTGAATGATACCCAAAGATGATTCATATTTGGGTGAAACGAAAACACTGTAGCACCAATGATTTCAGTTTCAGTGCTAACCCAAATAACGTGATCGCTTTCCTGAAAGGGCAGGAGATTTTCAATATTCCAGCCTTTTTCTAGCAGCTCAGCAAAGCTGTGAAGAATCTTGGCTAGCCCTGGGAACTCAGAAAGTGATGTGCTCATCCTCACGACAATTGGTAACCCATCAGCAAGTTTACCATTATTCAGAACGGTGATCACAGGTAAGTTCTCCGCTTCATGGGATTATGTTCATCTGTAGGCCCGTCATCTGAGTCCGGGTGAAATACCATCAGCGACATTGATTCCCCAAATGGGGTTGAAAATCCATGCCGAACAAATCTAGGAAGAAGAAACACATCCCCGGGTTTGAGCGCAAGAGTCTGTCCTTCTAAATTAGCTTGGCCTTTTCCAGAAAGCACAACACCTAGCCTGAAGCTCGGGTGCGTATGGTGCGTTTGGTCAATATTTGGCGGGAAATACAGATAGTTAGTGCATGGCTCACCATTTCTTCCTGGAGAAATTAGATTGCTGTTACTACAACCATCAATATAGGACAAGTCGCCTGGTGTGTCAGCATTTACAGCGCTGATCTTTGTGCCTCTGATACCGATTCCTGGCAGGTGAATAGCAACGAATTCACCATCGATTGAATACGCGCCATTCACAAAAGCTGAAAAGCACCCATGCGCGGAAAATCCATCTGAGCTCAATAGGTTGGCATTTTTGGCAAGAATAAATGTTCCACCTTTCAGCGACGACGAATGCTTAGCTGGTCCAATTTGGACGTCGGCAATGATTCGCTCAGAGATGGATATTGGGGCAGTTAGGTATCTCATATTTTTGAAAACGCTGATATTGGTTTAGCACTACTGAATAAGGAATCGCCGTTCTTAGCGATGCTTCTATCCAGAAGATTTGCGTATCGATTTAGATCTAGCTCTACATTATCTAGAATTAGTAGGCACTTTTGAAAACCCCTGTAGAAGCTTGCGTGCTGAACTCGAAGATTATTCCATGCAAATGTCTTTGCATTGCTTGGTAGGAATCTTATTTCTCTGGGGCAATTTGGAATTGCTGGATCTTCAAACAAGAATAGTGTCTGCGACGGGTTGTCATCAAATAACATCGACCTAAAACTATTCGGGAAATCAAAGAATGATCCTTCATCTCTATGAGGAAATACTTGGCGAATGCTCGACCAGATGCGAACTAACGGAAACCCATAGAACGGCAGTTGGTTGAGCTTCTGCAGAAGTTCCGGAAACAGATGGAACAACTGCGTATTCACATTGCTTTCCCATATTGAATTTTTTGTCGTGTATGTGTCAACGCTGGCAAATATAGGTTCTCCACCATACCCACCGGCAATGTCATTCTTGATCTTTTTGACGGCGACAGCCGTGCTGTCAAACCATTCCCTAAACTTGGCAATGTCATCTGGAACAATTGGTTCCACGTCTAGTTCTACAAACAAATACTTGCCGTACTCGCGCTCAAATTCCGCCATGTTGCGCCGAGCCTGTTCATTCAGGCTATAAAATTGGCGCGACCTTTTTAGGGTTAGCTCAGAAAATAGGGGTGTCATGCTAGACATACTTGAGCGGTGCCTCAATTCTGGTGAAATCTCGATTCATTGCCTTTTTCAAATACTGAGTATAGATCGAGAGTGCCTGCGATTTACTAATAAGCGGATACGGGCGCAAAACTGGGCAGATGATGAATCCGGCAGCGCGAACTTGTGTCTCTAATTCTTCTTTATCTTCATCTGCCCAAATTGAATCATCGATATGAAAGTAGTTTTCGATGATGTCTCGAGATTTCCAAACCTCAATGTGGTCAATAGATCGATTGACGTGATTCAGTGTCTTTATTCTGAAGATCAAGTCACCGCTCATTTGCCCTTTTGCAATAGTATCATTGTGAGGTTTCCACAGATGCGCAAGGTGCTTAGTGGAATTCCGTAGGTTCAGCTTCAATTCAGAGCTGCCAGCTGCAAAGTAGTTAGCTAGAAATTCCTCGTTGTTATCGTGTTTGATCCAGTTGTAGCGCACTGCCCATGGACCTCGGCCATCTGGCTCGAACAGCGATGGCCATTCCTCAGCCTGCGGATCGGACGAGATCATTAAAAACTCCCTCTACGCGAATGCTGTAGGTAAAGGCTGGCGCCGCCTCAGTTCCGTGCCAATCCATTTCGTTGAACCACAAAAACGATTTTGATTCGTCTGGATAGAAGCGATTCTTGTTCTCATCCATGACAAAGATACGTTTACTGATTCCCTGTGCGTGGCGGCGCGGTTGAAAATAGATGAAATCAGCGTTACCCATGCGATTTCGCTGTTCGGCATCAATCGCATCGAAGTGCGGAACTGTTTCGTTGTTGGCTTCCGTCATAAAAATCAGAACGCGGCCGATACCGGTAAACGGCATTTTCTTAATGAGGGACCACAGCTTCGGGAAAAACACCATGTTTGGCGTATTGACACAGGAGGAGGGGTCTGCCTTGTTTTCATGATACGTTCCCTCCACAAGTTTGTTCACGCGAAGAAAGCAAAGCCAGAATGGGTGTCGCGCCTCTGTCGTAAGAGACAGAAATTTGAGTCGTTCCTCCATCGTCTTAAGTTCACTAAAGAACGCAAACTGTCGTTTACTCAAAAGGGATTCAGCGTCCTTGTAGTAGGTCAACAATTCGTGATTTTTCCAATCATCGTGAACACCAGCTGACACGGGTGCTTTTACCCATGGAACTTTAGCAAGTCCACGAGATATGTCATCATGAAGTTCCTGCCAATCTACGCTAGGGCAAAAATCATCAAGATACCTGAATGGTGCACCAGTCTTGACACCCACTTGCATTTTCAACCTTCATTTTTCAGCTAGCGTATTTATTACGATCCTTTTGTGAGTTTTGCTGCTGACAGCTAGTAGCAAAACCTGGTTAGGCGCTCGTGCGCTTCATCAAATTTGAGCGCACGGTCGTCATCGATGTCCCAAAGCACTAAGCTTAGAACCCAACGCGGTTCGGCGGTAGTGTTAATCACGGAGTGCGGGGTGCCAACGTTTACTAGGGTTGGGGTTTTGATCTGATGTCGATAGATGGGAATGCAGTCAGCTGCTTCAGCTTTCAGGTACCGTGTGCCTATTCCTGTGGTGTGTAGCTTTGCTTCCGCGTTGCGCTTCAGCTTCCACCATAGCATCCACGAGCCCTGCGCCTGCCACTGCCAGTTGAGCTTGGCAATGTTGTTGATCTCTGGCCCGTCAACATGGATAGGAAGTAGCTGTTTGGCTGGCGTTAAAAATCCCTCAGCGTGCGAAATAGTAATCCCAACATCAGCTAGAAAATCAATAACAACTGGGTCAACATCTTCCTTGCTGATACGCCACTGCTGTAACGAGTTAAGGTTACATTCGCGTTTTACTGACGAGATAAGGTGTTCAGTGTTGAAAGGTAACTTCAAGTCTACTGCCAGGGTACTCATTTTTTGCTCACATAAATATGGACACCAGTATTTAGAATCAAATAAGATGCATTCCTCCAACCTGATTTTTGGTTATGGCAGTGGCCAGTTCAACCCCCAAGACAAGGTGGCACCTAACACCATGTGGTGTCGATATCAGAAAGTTCAGCGAGAAGTCGGAAACTTTCAAGAAGAATGCGTTCGAACAGCGGTAACTATAAGTGCCGAAGCAGCGAGTCAGGGACGTATTCCTGTTGTTCTCCTGAGTGGCGGGCTAGATAGCGAAGTTGTGGTGAAGGCATTTCAGGAGACAGGTCTGCCATTCAGGCTCATGACATTTCGTTATCCAAACGCGTTAAACAGCCATGAGCTTCGGTATGTGAATGCTTTTCTAAATGTCAACAAGCTATCCGCTGTTCATGAATGGGTAGATATTGACGTGATCCCGTGGGCAGCAAAAGAGAGCACACAAGAATTGTTCACCTCGTCCTACTGCAGTTTCTTCGAAATGGTTCCACACATGCACACGATGCTACACGCTGTAGCAAACGGTGGATATCCAGTGCTTGGGAACGGAGAGGCGCTGCTGCTCAAAATGCCAGACAAATCTTGGCACTATGTAGAATACGAATATGATTTTGCCTGGTACCGGTTCCAAGCCCATCATGGAATTTCAGGTTCAATGGGATTCTTCCAACACACGCCGGAAATTCAATGGGCGATGCTTCAAGAGCCTAGGTATCAGGAACTACTTAATGGCCGTAACTCGCTAGCAAACGCGCTGCTGGCCGACTCTCGTGAAATTAAGTACTCGGTTTACCGTGACTATTGGCCAACTCTAACGCGACGTAAAAAACTTGATGGTGGCGAAAATCTAAGATGGCTGTTTAAGCCGCTTGATGCAAAGCTGACGGCCACCTATCACATTCAGTTTAACGACATCTGGACAAGTCCAGTTGATAAGCTCTAAGCTTACTCCTTAGTCAGGCGGTGTTTTTGTCTAGCGAGAGCTTCTGAAAGTTCCTGCCAAGTCTGCGGCTTCTCAAGCCGCTCCTTACGCGGTACAACAACAATTGGCTCTGAAGCCGCTACGGTTGGTGTCCTAGCTTTAGACTGACGCGATCCGGTGTCATCAGCAACAAAGACAAGTCCGCCCACACCGTCGCTTTGATACGCTGCTACCTTCGGTAGCTTGCCGGCCTGAATTAGAGCGATCATGGCCTGCTGAAAGCCAACAGCCTGCGCTAATTCATGACGCAGTTCTGTGTTGGCTTTTTCTAGTCTGAAAACTGCTGCCTGCAACTCAGAGTCCTTAGCGTATCGTTCATCCACTTTGAAGAGAAATGGAATAACTACAGCTAAGCCAGAGATGATAGCCGCTATGGTTGCCGGCAATCCAATCTTAGTCAGGAAATCCTGCATCACGTGTTCTCCCTAAAGCCTATTCGCGAATTGAGTCAAATTAGCACGAGGCAGATTACGAAAATGCAGGCCGATTGCTCTACCACATTTCTTTAGAAGCTCTTGTGCGTAATAACCCATCTGTGATGGGTTTATTTACACGTCAGAGCAGGGTCAACCCGGTGCCACATTCCTTGCAGAACTTGGTGCCGAACTTGTTCTTGGTACCGCAGGTTGGGCACTCCTGCTTGGTCTTGACCGTCACTGGCTTCTCAACCTTTGTCTCACCGACCTGTCCGAGCAACTTGAGCACCATCACGTGCTTCTGGCCGTCGGTCGGGAACCAAGCGCCCACCTCAAACTTCTGCTCGCTGACGCTGCCTGGCACAGTGATGCCGGTGTCGTTGATTGGAGCAGTAGCGTTCTGGGCAATCGTGTTGGCCGAGATGCCCTTAGCACTGCGTAGCAGGCCTGACGTCTTGACCTCTGGCCCAATGTCGGCTGAGGTATTGGTATTGGTGTAGGCAGCGTTGACGCTGTAGCTAACGTCAGAAACAGTGCTACCGAGGTGACCGCCAAACGTGGTAGTCGTAGAGTTCCACAGCGGGTAGGTGGGTGACACCCAATAATCGCGGTAGATAGTGCGACGAATGACGGTGTCCTCAATCTTGAGGGGCATGCGCTCGAACTCGAACTCGACGCGGATCAGGCCATCTTCGGCCTTGATGCCACGTGGGCCGTCCTCGATCTTTGTAGTGCGTTCGATGAACTTGAACTTGTGACCCTTGTCCATCTGACCGGCTTCGAGGAAGCGCTCGAGGTCAACTGAGCCGTTGGCCGGCACGATGAGGCTGGTACCCTTCGTGGCATCCTGTCCGTCAACGCTCACGCGAACGAGGGTTCGGACTGAGTTGAGGTTCTTGAAGTGGAGGGAGTATTCGCAACCGAACGGCAGGAACACGGTATCGCCTTGCTCGCGTAGAACGCGGCCATTGTGCTTGACGGCGACGACAAGCTTGTCTGAGTACATCACTCATTTCTCCTACCATCACTTGTACGACCCACTGACT
>JACCDQ010963347.1_pt1 | contig 28830 bp, 21 predicted proteins | sample 7446031 | NCBI WGS metagenome assembly JACCDQ01 (sample SAMN15323442, study PRJNA562643) | freshwater metagenome | isolation source: river surface water | place: USA:Blue River Watershed | collected 2017-08-17 | reverse complement strand
TGGACATTATTGTATTCATCCTTGCCGGATTAATTGCAGGTTTAGGCCTGGGTTACGTCGTGTTTGTAACCGCAAGAAAAAATCAACTCGATTCAGAGAAAGCACGAATTTTGGAAGAAGCCAAATCACAAGGTGAAAACCTCAAAAAAGATCGTATTCTGGAAGCAAAAGAAAAATATATGCAGTTGCGCTCGGAGTACGAAAAAGAAGTGAACAAACGTAATCAAGAAATCTCAAATTCTGAAAATCGCATCCGTCAAAAAGAACAATCTTTGGATGATAAATTAAAGAATTTTAAGCAGAAGGAAGATGAGTTAACTTCAAAACAACAGCGATTAGACGCCCAAGTTGAGTCGTACAAGAACAAAGAGAAAGAACTAAATTCTTTGAGAGATCAACAACTTTCAAAACTCGAAGCCATTGCTGGCTTGACTCAACAAGATGCTAAAGAACAAATGCTTGAAGCCATTAAAGCGAAATCTCACACAGAGGGTTTAACTATGGCTAAAACCATTATTGAAGAAGCAAAATTGGGTGCTACTCGTGAAGCTAAAAGAATCGTTCTTCAAACCATCCAACGAACAGCTGCAGAGTTGGCAATTGATAATACCGTTACTGCGTTCCCATTGGAATCAGATGATGTGAAAGGTAGAATTATTGGACGTGAAGGTAGAAATATAAAAGCGTTTGAAGCAGCTACTGGTGTTGAAATTTTGATTGATGACACCCCAGAAACTATCGTTTTAAGCTGTTACGACCCCATTAGAAGAGAAGTTGCACGTGTATCTTTAGAACGTTTGATTCGCGATGGTAGAATACATCCAGCTCGAATTGAAGAAGTAGTTGAAAAAACACGCAAACAAATCGAAGAAGAAGTAATTGAATGGGGTGAAAGAACGGTTGTTGATTTAGGAATAACCGGTTTACATCCAGAATTGATTCGTTATGTTGGGCGTATGCGTTTTAGAAGTTCATACGGTCAAAACTTGCTTAAACACTCGCGTGAAGTTGCTCGTTTATGTGCTACCATGGCTGCTGAAATGGGATTGAATGTGAAACTTGCTAAACGTGCAGGGTTGTTGCACGATATTGGGAAATGCCCAGATAATGATGAGGAAACACCTCACGCATTGTTGGGTATGAAGTTGTGCGAGAAATTTGGAGAACATCCTGAAGTGTGCAACGCAGTTGGTGCCCATCACGATGAAATAGAAATGACTTCATTATTGAGTCCTATCATTCAAGCGTGTGATGCAATTAGCGGTTCTAGACCCGGCGCTCGTAGAGGAGATGAACAATACGTAGAGCGTATTAAAGAAATGGAAAACATGGCTTTAAGTTATCCAGGTGTTGAAAAAGCTTATGCAATTCAAGCCGGTAGAGAACTGCGCATTATTATGGGTGCTGAAAAAACAAATGATGAACAAGCAGATGTTTTGGCTTTCGAATTATCCAATCGGATTATGACGGAAATGCGCTACCCCGGTCAAGTGAAAATTACAGTTATTCGCGAAAAAAGAGCGGTAGGTGTAGCAAAATAGCAATTACAGCTAATTAGAAACCATATGAAAATCCCTATAATTAATAGTTATAGGGATTTTGTTTAATAGCCACTTTAATTCAAAATCCATTGACAGGTAAACTATACATTGTTCCAACACCCATAGGCAATCTTGGCGATATGACCTACAGAGGAGTGGAGGTACTCAAAAGCGTAGATAGAATTCTGGCAGAAGATACCCGAACCAGTAAGGTGTTATTAAATTTTTATGAAATTTCTACTCCTTTAGAGAGTTTTCATTTACATAACGAACATTATAAGTTGAATCATTACATTCAACAACTTAAAAATGGTGTCAACATAGCTCAAATTTCCGATGCAGGAACTCCTGCAATTTCAGATCCAGGATTCTTGTTGGTTAGAGAAGCGCTTCGAAATGAAATACCCTTAGAAGTGTTACCGGGAGCCACGGCATTCGTGCCCGCATTAATTAAGTCAGGATTCCCTTTACACAAGTTTATCTTCGAAGGATTTCTACCGCAAAAAAAGGGACGACAAACTAAACTCAAAGAATGGTCACTAACGTCTGATACCATTGTTTTCTATGAAAGCCCTCATAAATTATTAAAAACCCTTACTGCTTTAAGCGAATTTTGCCTACCGAATAGAAGAGTAAGTGTATCTCGTGAACTCACCAAGAAATTTGAAGAAACCGTTACTGGAACTTTAACTCAGGTGATTGATCACTTTACGCACCATGCTCCCAAAGGCGAATTTGTTGTAGTTTTGGAAGGTGAATTAAAATCAAATCAAATCGATGGTGTTGATATGGATTTAATTGGCGAATAAAATTCATTGAATATCTTTTTTCTAAGAATCATGATGTTCTTAAAAATTAAATCAGATTTAAGTCGTTAGATGGGCAATGCAATTTCTATAATATGAATCAGAATCTATGGTTTTTTAACAAAATGGAAAGAATCCCTACTTGGATTTGGATATTGCTTCCGAGTGTTTTGTTTTTTCTTGCTTGGCATCCAATTGCATTGACGCCTTTGCTATTTGTATCGTTTTTGCCCTTTATTGTTCTCTCTAATCGATTTATTAACGCTAAATGGTATAAGTTCAATGGAGTGTTATTTGTGTCCATTTTAGGATGGAATTTAACTACAACTTGGTGGGTGTATTATGCAAGTGCAGCAGGAGCCGTTGCCATGTTAATCTTGAATTCTTTATTTATGCTAATTCCGTTTGCATTTGTAAGGAGGCTAAAGCGTAAGAATTACTCTAATTCATTTACCTGGTCGGTATTTATTGTAGTCTGGTTATCTTATGAGTATGGACATCATCGTTGGGATTTATCTTGGCCTTGGCTATGCTTGGGGAATGGTTTCTCGGGGATGGTAGACTTGGTTCAATGGTATGAGTTTACAGGAACCTTGGGTGGTACTTTTTGGGTTCTACTAGTGAATATTTTGGTTTACTTCAACGTGTTTACTTCCCCCGAAAGAGTAGAGAAATCATCCGTGAAATGGACTGGATTTTCATTAGTAATTGTACTTTTGGTGCCGGTAATCGCATCCTTGATGATTAAATGGATGCGCAGCGATCAAGTCCAAGAAGGTAGTTCAATTCAAGTTGCAGTATTGCAACCATCTTTTGATCCTTGGACGGAGAAATTTGTACGGAATCCACTGGATTTGGAACAAGAAATGCTGCAATTATCCAGTCAAGTGATAGATACAGCTACCGATTGGCTGATCTGGCCAGAAACATCCTTGGTTTCTAATATTGATATGAAAAATCCGGATGCCGATCCTCAAATTCAAATGTTAAAAAATGATTTGTTTCGCAAATATCCAAGTTTAAACGTACTAACTGGGGTCAATGGGATAGAATATTATCAAAGTGAAACAAAACCCAATCGCTCTGCAAGGAAAAGTCAGTACGATGAAAACCTTTGGTACAATTTATACAATTCTGCACTGTTGATTTCAAAAGAGCAACCTATACAAATTTATCATAAGAGTAAGTTGGTGCCTGGAACAGAGCAAATGCCATTTATTCAAACGATTCCATTTCTTGAGAATTTGGCAATCTCATTAGACGAGAACAGTTCAACCGGTAGTTTGGGAGTGTCGGAATCGGCTTTAGCTTTGGGTAGCTCAAACCAAACTAAAACAGCTCCGATTATTTGTTATGAAAGTATATATGGGGATTATGTAGGTGGATATATTCGCAATGGTGCTCAGTGGCTTTCGATTGTGACCAATGACGCTTGGTGGAATAAAACTGCTGGGTATCAACAGCATTTCTCGTATGCGAAACTACGCGCCATTGAATACCGAAAGTGGATAGCGCGTTCTGCAAATACAGGTACTAGTGGATTTATTAATCCTTTGGGAAACTCCGTTCAGTCATCTTCTTGGTATGAAAAGGTTTGTCTCCAACAAACCATCTATGCAAATGACACAAAAACAATTTATTATTACCTTGGAGATGAAGGAGTTTTAGGCATTTTAACCGCATTGATTTTTTTAATGAGTTGGTTAAAACGTCAATTAGAAATGCGCAAATTATCTCATTAATTTAGAGATTTTTGCCAATTCCAAGCATCTTTGAGCATTTCAGCTAGATCTCGTTTTGCGTTCCACCCTAAAACTTTTTCGACTTTAGTGGTATCAGCCCAAACTTGAACAACATCACCTGGTCTTCGTGGTCCCATTGTATGAGGTACAGGTATTTGATTTACCTCTTCAAAAGTTTTTATAACATCCAAAACACTACTTCCACTTCCTGTACCGATATTAAACACTTCAAAGTTTTCATTTTGCTTGTTTTCAATTAAACGTTGAACGGCACAAACATGAGCATCAGCCAAATCCATTACGTGAATATAGTCTCTAATACATGTCCCGTCGGGGGTAGCGTAATCACTTCCATAGACCGTTAGCGAATTTCGAATACCTGCAACCGTTTGTGTTAAATAGGGTATTAAATTATTAGGCACCCCCAAGGGCAATTCGCCGATTAAACCCGATGGATGAGCACCAATTGGATTGAAATACCTCAAACACTGGGTATTTAGCCATTTGGAGTTATCGCGTAATATAGTTTCACCCATTTGCTTGGTTGCACCGTATGGAGATTCAGCAGGCTTTGTTAAAGTGCTTTCTTTAACAGGAATTTCGGCTGGCTCACCATACACTGTACAACTACTGCTAAATACCACTTTATTTAGACCCGTTGTATTCATTGCTTGCAACAATGATATCAAACCACCCACGTTGTTTTGGTAGTACATCAATGGTTTTTCTACGCTTTCTCCTACGGCTTTAAATGCTGCAAAGTGAATAATTGCTTCTGGATTGTGTTGTTCAATTAATTTTATTAAAAGTTCGGTGTGATTAACATCGGCTTCAATAAATATGGGTGTGTATCCAATTAGTGTAGAAATGCCTTTTAGCATTTCAATTTTACTGTTGCTTAGATTGTCTATGATTATAGGCTCAAATCCAGCTTCGTGCAAACTAACTGCTGTATGAGAACCAATAAATCCAAGTCCACCAGTTACGATTATTTTTTTTGTCATTTTATTCTTTTCGGGGGATGAGAATTCTGCGTATTAATTTGAAATAAGGAATATAAATTTGATTCTGTTTGCGCTTAATTGGTAATATTTAAACGTTTAAAATTTCCACTTTGCCATTTAATAGGACGTAATATTCTTTCGTTTCAGGGCAAACAGCCATTTGTAATGGATCGTTATTGTCTGGGGTGGTTTTTTTTGAATGAACTATAAAGGCGTCGGATTGATTTGTTTCTTCTATATTTATATTTTCATGATTCAATTTTATATGGTTTATTTCCTCCGTGAAATGTAGACGATGTCCATTTTTACTTACCCATCCAATTTGAATGGCAGGGTTTCCAACCATAAGAGCAAAATCAGGTACATTTTTCGTAACTACCGCGCCTGCTCCAATCATGCAATAGGAACCCAATTTTATACCGCATAAAATAGTGGCATTTGCTCCAATTGTGGCTCCTTTCTGGACTAATGTAGTACGAAACTCGTGCTTTCTTTCAATAAAAGCCCGTGGATTAATTACATTGGTAAAAACCATGCTAGGGCCTAAAAAACAGTCATCTTCAATAATAACATGAGAATATACACTCACATTATTTTGAATTTTTACATTGTTACCAATGCGAGAGTGGTTGTCGATATAAACATTCTGACCGATGTTGCAATTTTGACCAATTTCGGCATTAGGCATGACATGTGAAAAATGCCAGATTTTGGTCCCATTTCCTATTTTGGAACCATTATCCACTACTGCAGTAACATGAATAAAAGGAGCATTTTCCATGAATTCAAAGTTACAAAAAATAAAAGTTCAATGGATTTGTGGATTCAATCTTATACAAAAAAAAGAGGGAGTTAATAAAACTCCCTCCTTTAATTGTTTGGTTTAGTTGTTGTTTATTGTTGTATTAATAATTCAATTTGAATTCTACGCGACGATTTTTCTTACGGCCTGCATCTGTTTTGTTATCTGCAACAGGAACATCTTGACCATATCCAATTGACTTCAGACGATCAGCATTGATGCCTTTACCAACCAAGTAAGCTTTAACTGCATCAGCTCTATCTTGACTCAATTTTTTGTTTGCGGAAGCATCACCTTGATTGTCGGTATGACCTTCAATTTCAGCTACAACTTCTGGGAATTCGCTCATGATGTCTACCAATTGATCCAAATTCTTATTTGAAGCAGCTAGGATTTTAGCATTGCCGGTTTCAAAGTTAATTCCAGTTGCTGCCAATTTTGCTTTTTGAACGATAGCGGGAGCAATTACCGGACAACCTTTTGATTGAGCAGTACCTGCTTTATCTGGACATTTGTCGGTATTATCGAATACACCGTCACCATCTGAATCTGGGCAACCTTCGAAATCTTTGCTACCTGGTTTAGCAGGGCATTTATCATCAATATCAGCTACACCATCAGCATCGCCATCTGGACAACCTTTCAATGCTGCAGTTCCTGCGTTATTAGGACAACGATCTTCTTTGTCTGAAATACCATCGTTATCAGCATCTGGACAACCTTTTAGGTTTGGTAACCCTTTTTCTTTAGGACAAGCATCGTTTTTATCAGCAACACCATCGCCGTCAGAATCTGGGCAACCATTCATTTCAAGTGTACCTTTTACATCTGGACACTCATCATCTGCATCCAACACACCGTCGCCATCTGAATCAGCTGGACAACCTACGTTATCAACGAATTTTCTGTATTTAGGATCGGTATCTTTACATTTGTCGTATTTGTTTGGAACACCATCTTCATCAGAATCTTTCATTTTCTTAGGACCGCTTCCCATTCCCTCACCTAAAGCATAAGATAATCCAATTGCGTGGAAACCCCAAGCATCGTTAGAGCGATATAATTTGTGTACTAATGGTTTATCTGGGTTTGGATCAGCTTCATTAGCACCATCCCAACGGTCGTTGAAAGTATAAGTTAATGTATAAGACCAGTTAAGAGCAAGTGCTTCAGTAAGATATAGTTTGAAACCCAATCCACCTTGAACAGCAGCTCCCATATCGGTAATGCTATTTTGAACTAAATGTTCGTTACCCCATTGGTCAGGACGATTAGCAGCTGTATACGGATGTGGACCCCATTTAATGGTAGAATGTACATAATAACCGGTTAAACCACCATACAAGTAAGGGGCAAATTTAGAATCTTCAGATAGAATAACATTATTGTTAAGTTTGTATCTAGCACCCAAGGTGAAATCACCAGTTTGAGCTCTAAAACTTCTCCAAACAATATCGCGTTCTTTAACAAAACTGTCAATATTCTGGCTGAATCCAACTTCACCGAATGATATGTTGGCTACAGCGTCGATACTAGGACTGATGTAGTAAGTGAAAGCCAAACCTCCACCTTGGTATTTGGGAGCTCGGGCGAACATCAAACTGGAACCCATATCTCCAATGTATTCGCGGATACCACCATGAACTTCAATGCCATGGGTGCCTGGAGATTGAGCCATTCCATTCCCAAAAGAAAGGAGAGTGGCGGTTGCTATTAATGAAGCTTTAATGTAGTTTTTCATCATATTTTGTCCGAATTTTATGATAGTTGGTAGAATTAGTGAACGACAAATATAACAAACTCATCCTGAAAAAAAAGTTTTTTAGAAAATTTTACACAGGTAAAATGGAAATTCTTGATCCTCAAAATTCCGAGAATGAATTTCACAAAACTCTAAAGTTAAAAAAATTAATTATAGACCTGAAGAATATTGTTATTTCGTGAAATGTAATACTGGGCCAAACGACCGGCTGCTGGTCCTTTCAAAGGAAAACCAGAATACATGTATTTACTTTCACAGCAGGATTGGAAAGTAGTTCCAGAGTAAGTTCCACACATCAGTTGAATATTGATCGAATCTACCCAAATATTTGAGCAATTTTTCGTAGGTTCAAACGCACAAGCACGTTCATAAGCATACCAAGTATCATCGTAATCGTGGATTATAAGTACACCTTTTACGCCACCGGGTACATAAGCATGAGTTCCTACTTGCTGTAAATGTTGATATGAAGGTAAATTCAAATCCAATGTAAGATTAACTAAACCCTTTGGTATATTTTCCGTGACTGTATTGGAATCTTTACAAGAAGAAAATTGGAATCCAGAAAACAAAATAGCCACCGCGCATAACCATTTGATTTTTTGTAAAATGGAAATCAGTCTTTTACTTTTTTTCATACGTGTAAAATCCTTTTCCTGTTTTTTGTCCGTGAAATCCAGCATCAACTTTTTGTTTTTGAATGCGTGAGGGACGGAATTTAGAATCAAAACTAAATTGTTCAAACATGGATTTAGTTACGGAATAGTTCGTATCAACTCCAATTAAATCCATGAGTTTAAATGGACCCATTTTAAAACCGGTGGATTCAAGTAAGTTGTCTATTTCTTGGAAATTGGCTACTCCTTCTTCCATTATTTTTAGACTTTCAACGTAGTAGTGTCGTGCAACTCTATTCACAATAAATCCGGGAGCGTCTTTAGCGTAAACCACAGTTTTTCCTAAAGATTCAGCCCAACTAAACGCTTTTTCTGCAATTTCATTGCTGGTTGCTGCTCCAGATATGATTTCAACCAATTTCATTATATGAGCGGGATTGAAAAAATGAACTCCTACAACGCGTTCAGGGTGCTTTAAGCCTGATGCAATTTGGGTTATTGGAATGGAAGAAGTATTTGTGGCAAAAATACAATCGCTGGAATTTATGGATTCGAGTTTTTGGAATAATTCCTGTTTCAATGGTAATTGTTCAAGAATTGCTTCGATAATAAAGTCGGCCTTAAGGGAATTAAAATTGGAACTAAATTCAATTTTCGATAGAGCATCTGTTCTTTGTTCTTCAGAAATACGGCCTTTCTCCAAACTTTGGTTCAATTGTTTTTCAATGTAAATTTTAGATTTATCCAGTTGGTTTTCGTGAATGTCGTAAACCAAGGTAGAATATCCCTTCAAGATACTACTTATAGCAATACCTGAACCCATTACGCCTGAACCAATTACTGCAATCTTCATGTTTAATAGATACTTATTTGTTTTAATAAACAACAATATTACTATTAAATTATCGTCTCTTCAACCAAGATTGTGGGTTTTGTTTTTCTTGTCCTTCCCACAACTGGAATTGGAGTGTGTACTTACCCTCTTCGTCTTGCATTACTCTACCTAATGATGTTCCGGTAGAAATCTGTTCTCCTTTCTGAACAAACACTTCTTCCAATCGACTGTATACGGTAAAATACTCACCGTGGTTCACCAAAACAGCTTGACCTTCAGCAGGTATAGATAGAATAGCACTTACGGTACCTTTGAATACACATTTTACATTTGAGCCTTTGGAAGTTGCTATATCAATTCCATTGTTTTGAAGCGTAATATTTTTGAATTCTGGATGTGGATGTACCCCAAAGGTTTGTGTAATGTAGCCACGTTCAACAGGCCATGGTAAAATTCCTCGGTTGGAAGAGAAAGATTCACTCAATGCTCTGGATTCTGGTGTCATGGAATTGGATCTTTCTTCAGTGCTTTTTGAAGATGCCTTTGCTGTTTTACCGCTGGATTTTTTAGAGGAATTTCTGGCTTGACGAGCCTCTAGGCGTTCTTTTCTTTTTCTTTCTGCCTCAATTTCACGCGCAATGGCCCTGGAAATGGCAGCGTTTAACTTGGCCATTTGACGTTCTTTTTGACGGATTTTTTCGGCTAATTCTTTTTCTTTTTTCGATAAATTATTTACCAATACTTGTTTGGTGTTTTTATCTACTTCCAGTTGTTTCTTTTCAGATTCTTTGGTTGAAATTAGTATTTTTTTTCTAAACTTTACAACTCCCAAGTTTCGTAACGCAAGTTCTACAGCTTGAGCCTGAGTTTTTAAACTTTCAACTTGATTGTTCCGATGTTCAGATACTTTTTTCAAATATTTCCATCTTCTGAACGCTTGTTTCATGTTGTTAGATGAAAATACAAATGCCAATTCCTGCCCTGATTTGCGAGTTTTATAGGCTTTCTTTACGGTTTGATGAAGTTGAAGTTTTTCCGCTTCAAATTGTTGCTGTAAAATTTGCAATTGAATCGTTTGACGCTGAATTTCGTTGTCCGTTTGAAGTAAATCCTGCTGTAGATTGTCGATTAATTCGGAACGCTGTTCAATAATTCGTTTTAACGTACTTAGCTGACTTAAAGTTTCACTTTTTTCCTTTTGTGTGTTTTGCAGGATTTTTTGACTTTCCGCAATTTCTCGTTGAACCCGTAAACGTTTTTGCTCTAATGCTTTCCTGGAATTCTGAGAATTTAGGGTTAATGGCAGAAAAGCCATCCCCCAAAAAAAGAAGACAAAAAATCGGGACTTATTGCTTTTTGAGATCAACACGTTCGTAATCTTTGGGAATGAAAAATGGATACGAAGGTATAAATTCAAATCGAGCAGTTTTTAACGATAAATTTAAACGTACTTTAGATAGGTCACTTTTTGCTTCAATTGAAATTTCTTCTGGGTGTTTACCTGCTTCAGAAATAGTTCTAACAGGAAAATAGACATCCATAGTAGCGTTTCGGGCAGGTTCACGAAATTGAAACTTTGATACCTGTTGCTCATTCAATACCACATTGTATTGTTTGAATGGATTATCGATTCCTGAAAAGCATTCACTCTCTAAATTAGCCTTTGCATATTCACTGTCGCGATCGCGTAGTAATTTATAGGTTAAAAGCTCACCGGTAAAAATCCGTTGAATTGAAGAAAGATTTGCCGGAAGATCGTTTATTTGATTTAAATCCTCAATGGCGAGGATGTATGCCTTCTTGTTGAAATTATCTAGAATAAAAGCGCTATCGTTACGAATAATGCCTTTCATAACTTGAATTCCAATACTCGCCGATACGGTAAACCACATTAAACTGTCTTTTCGTAATCGAATGGATAAGGTTCCTGCGACTTCTTCTGCATTTCTTTCTAATGGATTGCCTAATTCAGCATTGAAGTCGTATTTAGCAGTAAAATATTGCCAGTTGAGTGGTTCTACTATGGGTTCATCCCAAACTGCTGTTTCACTCGACTTTGGGTTAACATCAGTTTCTTGAGCAAGCAAATTGCCGGTAAACGATAGTAAGAATATAAAAGCGAATGTGATTGAAGTTTTCATAGATTTATTTATTAGTTGGGGTGCCTGTTTGGTTTATTTTTTTAATCAAATCTCGTGCCAAGGTTGGATGTATCTTGCCTTGGTTTTGCCATTGCGTCACTTGATTTTTGATGGGAAAAGTTTTAAATAGTTTTAACGTTCCCGGTAAATTTAATTCGATATCAATTTGAGCAAAATAAACTTCATTCAATATCGGTGACTCTGGATTAAATTGATTCCATAGATTAACGGCTTCTTTCCATTGTTTATTTAATTGAAGTTCAAAAATCTTTACTATTTGCGACGCATCATCTGTAATAAAAGGAAAATTCACTTCGTACCATTCCAAAGCCGTTTTCAATGCGCTGGTATTACCCGATTTATACAAACAAACTATATATCGATTGTGAATAGATAAAAGATCATTTTTGATCATTTTCGAGGTATTAACCACACTATTATCCTCTATTTCATTGTTGTTAATTTGGATTTTTGTGCTTGTGTTTTTGTTTTCGGGGGATGTTAATTCGGAGAAAAATGGAGATTGTGTAGGCTCGTTTTGATTCCAGAATTGGAAACAAATTTGAGCTTTTTCAAATTCGCCACGAATAAAATATTGATTACCAACCAATACCATAACTTCTGATTTGTAACCAAAGTTGGGAGTTTTTGTAAGTGTATTTAACAAACTATCCAATTCCGACAATGAAACGGTAGTATCTTGTATTTGATTTTCAAAAACGTTAAAAATCAATTGATTAGATAGTTCTTTGTTAAGCTGACTTAATTTCTTATATGACTGTGAAATAGTAACTTTGGAAAGGTTGTTTCTGAGGACAGGGAATTCATAGGTCAATTTTTCCAATTCTTGTAAAATGGTTGAATCATGCTTTTGTAAGTCGAGCATTTTTTGGTAAAAGGAAACTACCTCAGTTTTAGATTCTGCGCTACCCTTATTTTTTTGTATTTGGTTGATATGAAACGATACCCAAGGAGTGAATTCTTTTGGTTTAGAAAGAAGATATTGTTCGTTGTAAATTAATAGTGAATCTAAATAGTGCTGTTGAGGATACTTGGAATCAAGATACAAATAACTCTGAGTCTGAATTCTGTGAGCATATTCATTTGAGCCAAAATGGAATTGATATTGCTTAATCAATTGAAGTGCATCCGAATGATCCTCTCTTTTAATACAGTTTGAAATCGCATCATAATAACGCGAAATATACCTGGGCTGCTGATTAATTAATTTTTTGTGTATTTCCCAAGCAGCTTCGTATTGAAATTGTTTTTCAAGTATTTGAATCAATAAGTAATCATAGTCTGAGTTGTTCGGGTTTGATTCAATTGCACTCTTAGCGTGGATTTCAGCTTTAGGCCAATTACTTAAATTAGCATACAAAGTAGCTAACCTAAAGTGGGCTAATTCTTGGGTTTCTGAAAAGGACAGCAGCTCAATATATTCTGGAATTGACTTCTCAGAAAGTCCATTTACCTGTGAAATTTCCAGTGCATGAATTCTCTCAATGGGAGATTCTTTTATTGTAGGTAAGTTAGAGGTATTTTGCGCTTGTGCAAAAATGCGCAATTGGTAAAATAAAATACTGATTAAAAGTAATACACGTATCAATCGATTACGCTGTAATCCCCGATACTGTATTCTTTTGGATTTCCATTCATGCATACGAAGTTACCAATCATGGAATTTTCGCAGTTAAAATCAATTAATTTACACTGCTCTCCAATGATGGTATTGCGAATTACGCAATTTTCTGCTTTAGAACTAGTTCCTATGCTCACAAAAGGACCAATTTCACAATTTTTTAGTTCAACGCCATCTGCAATGAAGCAAGGTTCATGGATTTTAACACTCGAATCAAAACGACCTGATTCAATCTTAAACAAAGGAGCTTTATTCGCCAATACTCGTTGATTGGTATATACCGTTGCACTGTAGTTACCACAGTCTAACCATTCTTGAACGGCTCCCGGAACAAATGCCATGCCTTTATTTTTCATGTTTTCCATGGCATTGGTTAATTGGTATTCTCCCTTTTCTCTTAAATCATTATCGATTAAGTACTGCAATTCAGAATGAAGCGTTTCACCACTTTTAAAGTAATAAATTCCAATAATTGCTAAATCAGAAACAAATTCTTGAGGTTTTTCTACGAAATCGGTAATGATGTTATTTTCGTCGTATTTAACTACACCAAAAGAGCTTGGATTTGCTACTTTATGAACCCATATTACTCCGTCTTTGGATTTATCTAAATTGAAATCGGTGCGAAATAGGGTGTCTGCGAATGCAACAATGACTTCACCTTTTAAACATTCTTTTGCGCAAAGAATGGCATGACCTGTTCCTTCGGCTACATCTTGATAAAAAATTCTACCTTTGGCACCAACACTTGCGGCAATTGCAATTAATTCTTTTTCTGTTTCTTCGCCAAATCGACCAATTACAAAACCAATTTCTTCTATGGTTTCTCCACAAACCGCAGCAATATCTTCAATTAACCAGTGTACAATTGATTTACCTGCTACTTTAATTAACGGTTTTGGAGTAGTTAATGTATGTGGGCGCATTCTCTTGCCCATACCTGCCATTGGGATAATTAGGTTCATAATCGGTGAATTTTAAAAAATGCAAATAACGGCATTGTTTATGAAAAAAACATGATGCTAATGTTAAGCCCTTTGTGAGCGATGATTTTTATTTGCCGCTGCTGCCATATCCACCTTCACCTCGTTGAGTATCGGTTAATGACTGTGTTGGGATCCAAGAAACACGTTCATGCTGGGCTATAATCATTTGTGCAATTCGTTCTCCATGTTGAACTTCGAACGGAATTTGACCGTGATTAATGAGTAGAACTTGAATTTCACCTCGATAATCCGAATCTATGGTGCCTGGTGAGTTTAATACCGTGACTCCATGCTTTAAAGCTAATCCACTTCTGGGTCGAACTTGTGCCTCATACCCAATTGGTAATTCTATGAATAATCCTGTAGGTATTAATTTGCGTTCTCCTGAGTTTAATATTATCGGCTCACTTAAGTTTGCATGTAGATCCATCCCTGCACTTTCTTCAGTTTGATACTTGGGAAGTGGGTTAGTTGATTTATTAATGATTTTTATGTTCAGCATAATGTTGTGTTCTTTTTTCAATCCAGAAAATACTTGAAACAAACAGTATAAGTAATGTAATTTTTAGGGAATATCCGATTAATGTATTTGGCAAGTTTAACATCCCCCAAGAAATTAAAAGAGACGTAAAGATAGCCCCTAAAATTCTGGAATACTCAAAGGGTATTGGGTAGTACTTTTTGGATAATAAGTAGCCGAATACTACCATGCTTGCATAGGAGATCAGGGTAGTATATGCTGAGGCTAAAATACCGAATTTAGGTATAAACAATAGGTTTAAAAATATAGTAATGAATGCACCGGCAAAAGCCGGATAAGCACCGATTTTTGTTTGGCCAGAAACTTTGTACCAAACAGACAGAGTGTAATAAATCCCGAGCATCATATTGGCAATGAGTAAAATGGGTACAATTTTCATTCCATAGGGATGTTTGAAATATTCAGGATTTCGAATTAATAGTGGTGCAATCCAAGGTAAAATTAATAAAGTACCTAAAAAAATAGTTGTTACTGCGTAAACAAACCATTTCATTATGTATGCATGCTGATGTTTTGCATCCATAGATTTGCTTTGTTGAAAAAAGTAAGGTTCAACTGCGAATCTAAAAGCTTGCACAAACAAGGTAAGAATTAAACTCAGCTTGTAGAATGCATTATAAATACTAGCATTATAATCTGCGGTATCTGAAGGCATCATTTTTTTGATTAATATTCGATCGAAAGTTTCATTTATCATACCCGCTAAGCCAATAAAAATGAGTGGATAAGAGTATTGAATCATTCGCTTGAACAAGGAGTAATCAAAACCAAATTTCAAGTTTCTCCAAGTATTTAATAATAAAGGGAATGTGGCTAGGGATGCAATTAAATTGGAAACAAATATCCATGTAACTTGATTGGTGTTTATTATGGAATCAAGAATGGTATGGGTATATCCCAATTCGTATAACCATGGACAAACCACCAGAAAAAACAGATTTGCGCCCACATTAATGAAAATATTCGCTATTCTAACCGTTGCGAAATTCCAAGCTTTTTGGTTATTCCTCAGCCAAGCAAATCCAATGGCTGTAACTGCATCAGATGCTAATATCAGCGTAAAAAATATGGCATACTCAGGATGATTGGGGTATCCAACCCAATTCATAATCGGTTCTGCAAAGAAATAGGCGAATATGGAAAACAAGAATCCACTTAAAACGAGTGAAATACTTGCAGTTGAAAAAACCTTTTCTTTTTGAAAATTATCTTTTTGAGCAAAATGAAAAAACGCGGTTTCAAATCCCAAAGCGAAGATAATTGCAAAAAAGCTGGCATAGCTAAACATAACTCCAACAACACCATAATCAGCCACGTTATCTAATTTAGCAGTATATAATGGTACCAATAAATAATTAATAAATCTGCCAACCATTGTGCTAATACCATAAATGGCTGTTTGACCGGCTAGCTTTTTAATGATTGACATATTCTTAGAAATGATTAATAATTGCTGGCAACAAAATTACTGTTTTTAAAATATTCATTGGATAGTGGCCCAAGATTGAATAACAGATCAAGAATACTCACATGGGTTTGAAATCCAAATTTTACATTAAAAACTTGTGTGTATTCTGGTATAAGAATGGAAGCAGGAAAAGGTTGAGTTGACAATTCTAAAGTTGAATTTTCTAGATTTGGATTAACCAGTATTTCTGGATTCGAATGCGTATTTATCGGTGCATTTTGTTTAATGTTTATAGAAGTAGTGTCGGAATACGTGGAAATAGAATGAGTGTTGTTAAACTCAGAGAGATTGAATCCTAAATATGGAAGCATCATGTTCATGATTTTCTGATTTAACTCCCACAAGTATTCGGGTTTAGAATCAAATGCACTATATAGTTTGTAATCGTAATATTCAAAAAATGGCGATTTCCCATAAGCAGTCTGAAGTGCATTTTTATGCTCTTTAATCCAGTTATGATCATAACTGATTCGTTTATTCTTCCAAGTATCGTCTTTACTTCCTTTAATCAAGGGAATTATTAATGACTGAATGGAATTGGCCGTTGCTATTTTGTATTGATTGGAATTTTTAAAGTTAGATGGAGTTGAATCTGATAACAATAAATTCGAAAAATCGGTGTTAAATGTGCGTTGTTTGAAAATTATTGGGTTTTGTACAAAATAAATCATCCATTTAAGATCTGGAATTACTGAAAATCCGTCAGTTATTGATTCAATGTAGGCAATTTTATTTGCTTTGTTATCTTCTTCGGATGGGACCATAATAGTGTATGTATACGTATTCTAGGAAAATTAGGTGTATGCTTATTTTAGGGGAATATTGGTGTCTTCGTGTTTTTGGAAAATTAGAGTCGAATAAGTCGGAAGGTTGATTTTTTTGGATTTTAAAACACTAAATTCAATTGAATTTTAGTGCTTTTTTTTGAAATTTACTGCGAAATTCATTGTTGAAAAATCAAAAATATTTGATTAACAGTTTATTATAGACGCAGTACCCCCAACGAATCTTTTGTAGTACTTTCCAGTTTTTTTATTGTTTTATTCAAAATGGGATGTTTATAGTTCGGGGCAATTTCATTGAGTGGTTTCAAAACAAACATCCGATTTTGAATTTCTGGATGCGGAATTTGCAATGTATTTGTCTGAAATACAACTTGATCAAAAAACAGTATATCGATGTCAATAACCCGGGGACCCCACTTCTCAAAACGCACCCTTCCAATTTGTTTTTCAATATAATTGAGCTTTTTAAGAATCAATAATGGACTGAAAATAGAATGAACCAATAAACATTGATTTACAAAATCGGGTTGGTCGGTTTTGCCCCAGGCTGCTGTTTTATACATGGAAGAAGTACGTGAAACTCTTCCAATTTCCTTTTCAATTAGTTGAATGGCCTTGATTAAATTTGAAATGGATTCACCCTGGTTGCTCCCTGTTGAAAGGTATACTCGATGGAACCTTGTAAAAACACGTCTGCTGGACATTGGCCGCGAAGATACTTTTAATTCTTTCAATTACATTTGTATCTATTACTTCAATCGGATTTATAACCATTAATTTTACAAATTCTTCTTTTTGAATAAAAATTATGAAAAAAATAGTAGCCTTTTCTTTGTTGGGTATCCTGTTTTGGACGGCCCAAGCTCAAAATCGAGTAAGTGGATTTTCTGATACTAAATCGGATCATTGGACTGTTAGAAAGTACATTAGTGATCCTTTAAATACACGACATTACACATTTGAGAATGGATTGACATTAATTACATCAACAAATACATCAACATCGCGAGTGTATACTATGGTTGCTGTAAAAACCGGCTCAAAAAATGATCCCAGTACCAATACTGGTTTGGCCCATTACTTAGAACATATGTTGTTTAAAGGAACTGATAAGTATGGAACATCCGACTGGGCTAAAGAAGAACCTTTGCTTAAGGATATTGATAACTTGTACGAAAAGTACAATTCAACATCCCAAGAAGATCTAAGAAAAGAAATTTATCGTCAAATAGACAGCGTGAGCCAATTAGCTGCAAAATTTTCTATTGCCAATGAATTTGATAAAATGTGTCAAGCTATGGGAGCAAAAGGTACCAATGCATTTACTTCGAATGACATGACTGTGTACATAAATGATATTCCTAGCAATGGTATTTCTCAATGGCTTGCATTTGAGTCGGAACGCTATCGAAATCCTGTTTTTAGATTATTCCACACAGAATTGGAAGCAGTTTATGAAGAAAAGAACATTTCAATAGATCGAGATATGAGTCAAGTTTGGGAGCAATTGTTCGCTGAAATGTTCAAAAAACACAATTATGGAAAGCAAACCACTATTGGTACTATTGAACATTTGAAAAATCCTTCATTAAAAGCGATTCGCGAATATTATAACACATACTATGTGCCCAATAACATGGCTGTGATTATGTCGGGTGATTTTAATCCCGATTCTGTAGCGCAACAAGTTTATGAAAGTTTTAAGTACATGAAGTCTAAGCCCGTTCCTCAATATCAATACGAAGAAGAGGATTTGAGAAATACTGAGCGTAGTATCGAAGTATTTGGGCCAAGCTCTGAAATGATGGTGGTTGGATATCCTTTACCAGGAGCTTCTTCTAAACAAGTTCGGATTGGTAAAATTGTCAATTTGTTGTTGAATAACCCCCAAGCAGGTTTGATGGACTTGAATTTGGTTAAACAGCAAAAAGTTTTGAATGCGGGTACGAGTTTGGAAACCATGAAAGATTATTCACTATTCTTAGTCATTGGTTCTCCAAAAGAAGGACAGCAATTGGATTCAATGAAGAATTTGTTATTGGATGAAATTGCAAAAATTGGAAAAGGTGAATTCGATGAGTCCATGTTAAAAGCCATTATTTTAAATCAAGATATATCTAAACTAGAAGAATACAAAGACAATGCTGCGAGATGCTATTTGTTGATGGAATCATTTGTGAATGAAATTGATTATCAGCAAAGTGCAAATGAATTGTATGAAATGTCCAAAATTACTAAAGAGGAAATAATGGACTTCGTAAATGAATATTTGGCCAAGAACAGAGTAGTTGTATATAAACGTAAAGGAGAGACGCCAAAACGGGATAAAATCGAGAAACCGGTTATTCATCCAGTAGAATTGAATAGAGATAAACAGAGTGAATTCGTAAAAGATTGGTTAGCTAAACCAGCTCAAAAAATGAATCCTGTATATTTCAATAAAGATTCAGTTTCTAAACAAAAAGTAGGCAGTTCTTTGCTGTACTATGTTCGGAATACCGAAAATCGGTTGTTCAAAATGGAAATTCGGTTTGATTATGGTACCCGACATGATTTAAAAACCGACATTTTAACAGACATATTGTATTTGTCGGGTACTAAATCCAAATCTCAAGAAGATATTTCAAAGAAGCTTTTTTCTCTGGGATGTAATTTTTCAACGTTTACTACTCCGGAATATACATCTGTAGTTCTGCAAGGTCCAAAAGAGTCATACAACGAAGCGGTAAATCTAGTTAATGAAGTTTTAAGTAATCCGATATTTGAAAAATCAGTTCTTGAAGAGTTAAAGTTAACAACTTTGAAGAATCGTGAAAATGCAAAAACCAGTGCTCAATCCATAAACAGTGCTTTAAATATGTACATGCGTTATGGTAAATTAAATCCTATAACAGCGATACTTGATAATAACTCCCTAAATGGATTGACAGTTGCGGATTTAGTGAAGACACACAAACAACTTCTAATGAGTCCCAGAAAGTTCTTGTATTATGGAACTTTAGAAGCGTCTGAAGTTTCTCAGTCTTTGAAACAAACCCTATTTTATGCAAAAAAGACAAAGGCATTTAAGGATGAAGTTACTCCCAGAATCAAGGAACAAGTTTACACGGAGCCCACTGTATTTTTTGTAGATTACCCTCAAGTTCAGGCAAGCGTTAGATGGTATTCTTTAGATGAATTGTACAATCCCAATTTCAGAGCCACAATTACTGCATTCAATCAATATTTTGGTGGTGATATGAGCAGTGTAGTTTTTCAAACAATTAGAGAATCTAAAGCATTGGCATACAGTACATCCGCTTTATTTATTTCGCCTGATAGACCTACAAAACCTTATTTGTTTACTGCATTTGTTGGAACCCAATCCGATAAATTCCATGATGCAATCTCTTCGATGAATGAGTTGATTGAGAATTTACCCAAGAATGAGCAGGTATTTGAATTGGCGAAATCCAGTGTAATAAGTTCAATTGAAACCGAACGTGTTACTGAGGATTCTTATATATCTATGCTCTTAGCCATGGAACGAATGGAACAAACTAATGATCCAAAAGCTCAAACGTACAATGATATCCAAAAATTAACATTTAATGATATTGCGGAATTCCACAAGAAACATGTTGCTGGTAAAGTAAATTGTTTATCTGTTGTAGCCAGTAAAGAGCGATTGGATTTAGAGAAGGATTTGAAGAAATATGGTAAGGTTAAAGTCTTAACTTTAGAAGATATTTTTGGATATTAAATATAAAAATATCCAGAAGTTATCTTTATAAAATGAACCAGTTGATTAAACCAGAATGTGGTTTTTCAACTGGTTTTTCTCAAATAATTCCTGTAAACTATCTTTGGTAAAGAACGTCTTTAAAGCGTCTAAATGCCTATAATGATGCAGGTCTGTGCATGCATAATCGTAAAACCCCTCTTGGAGTAGTTTGTTTGAAATAATTTGAACTTCTTTGCCATAATAAGGAGTAAGGGATAATAAGTTCAATTGAAAATCGAAACCTAAATCTTTTAAGTAAGTATAGTTGGTTTTGTAATCTTTAAAAAAGTAGCCATAACGTTCGGGATGTGCTAATATAGGTATGTAACCCATTATTTGCAGTTGAAAACTATAATTTTCAATTCGTTCGGGTTTATGAGCATAAGAAAATTCTACTAAAATATATTTGTCTTTAACACAAAGCAAATTCTCTTTTCGATTCAATTTTTGCAAAAATATATCATCCAACATGTGTTCTGCAGAGAAACCGAGTAGTTGATTCTTTTGATTTGAAAGGATATCTGCATTAGAAATTAATTGATTAAAGGCATTTTCAATAGTAGCAGGGGTGTTTGGGTGTGTATCTGCAATGATGTGGGGACTTGGTTTTACTTGATCAAATCCCAATTCCATTAATCCAATTAATAAATCATTTGACGTATTAATATCGGGAGAACCATCATCAATTCCCGGTAAAATGTGGTTGTGAAAATCCAACATGCTACAAATATCGATACAAATGAATCATCATGGAGTTAATTTTAGTCAAAAACGATATAAAAGTAGTTGAAAAGTAGATAACACATTTCTATACCGTTTACAGGCAGAATTTTAGTCAAGACCCTAGGTAATTGTCGATTTTACGTTAAGCTGTAGGTTTTGTTTAAAAAAAAATACCAAAATTTTAGGATAAAATGCTTTGAATATTCGACGAAATACTCCTAATTGCGAATTACGCTGTTAAAATAAAATCATATTATCATGAAAGTTACATTAAGTAAAATTCCGGTACTGGCCTTATTGGGTGCAGGAATTTTTGCTACTAGTTCGGTGGATGCACAGGTTGCATCGGCGATGGGCAAAAATTCCGAACCACAAGGCGACACAGTAAACATCGGGGAGGTAACAATTACCGCCACCGGTCTAACAACCAGTTCTCGTAAAACGGGATACGGTGTTTCTCAAGTTAAAGGAAAAAGTGTTGTTTCATCCGGTGAAAGTGGATTGATTCAAGCTTTATCTGGTAAAGCTTCTAACGTACAGATTACCCGATCAACAGGCGATCCTGGTGCTGGAGCTTACATTCAAATTCGCGGTCAGAATACGGTTACGGGTTCTAACCAACCCTTGATTGTAGTAGACGGTATTCCTGTAAGCAATTCAAGTATTGGTGGCGATATTGATGGTGTAGTTCAACAATCTCGTTTGAATGATATTAATCCTGCAGATATTGAGAACATCGAAATTTTGAAGGGAGCTGCTGCTGCTGCAATTTGGGGTACTAGAGCTGCAAACGGTGTAATTATGATTACAACCAAAAAAGGTAAAAAGGGCTTAAAAGTTGAAGTTAGCTCTACCTACATGTTGGATGAAATCAATCGTGAATTTGCAAAACAGAGCAAGTACGGACAAGGTGTAAATGGTAATTGGGTAGCTAACAATGCATTGAGCTGGGGTGATAGAATCGCCGATCGTTCAGGTACAGATGAGTTTAATACCACGGGTAGGTATTTTGAAGCCGCTGATGGCGATAAATATTATCCCATCGTAAAAAAAGGTTCTAAGCAGGTATATAACGATGCAAATCGCAATCAGGTTTTCAGAACAGGTACAACTTGGAACAATAATGTTTCTATTTCAAGTGGTAGCGATAAGGGTTCCGTGTTTTTCAGTTTATCTGATTGGAATCAGAAAGGTATTTTGAATGGAAACTCTGATTATCGCAGAACGACTGGACGATTGAATTTGGACTACAATGCAACCGAGAAAGTAATTTTTAGTTTGAAAAGCACATTAGCAAAAGTATCCTCTAATCGAATTCAGATGGGTTCCAATCTTAATGGATTATATTTAGGTTATTTGAGAACTCCAGCGGATTTTGATAATTCTGATTGGATCGGAACCTATTACAATGATGCGGGAATAGGTACTCCTGGTTCTCACAGAGGTTACAGACGATACTTGGGTGATGCAGTTCCTGCTTATAACAACCCAGGTTGGACGCTTAATGAACAGGTGAATTCATCGGATGTTACTCGTTTTATATTAGCTCCTGAGGTAATGTTTAAATGGGCAAAGAACACCAACTTTATTGCACGTGTGGGGTATGATGAATCTTCTGACCGTCGTATTACTTATTTCCCATGGAGATCGGCTTCTAATAATTCAAATGGAGCATTTACTGATAATTTAATTCGCGAATCCGAGTTAAGCTTGCATTTAATTAATCAGTCCAATCACAAGTTAACCAAAGAATTGAGTTTGAATGCCACTCTAGGGTATTTGGCAACAGATAGAAATTTCTATTCCATTGGTGGATCAGCTTTGAACTTTATTATTCGCGATCAAGATCGTTATGGTTTCTTTAACGCAACTTCTGAAAATATGACTCCTTTTAATTCAGTTAGTCAAGTGTTAAATAACCGTTTTTATGGTACGTTCGACTTTGCATTCATGGATAAGTTATTCTTGAATCTGGGTACAGCCGCAGAACAATCAAGCACTTTTGCAGATAGATTCTATTCACCTAGTGCGAGCTTGAGTTATGAATTTACTAAAGATGTTAAAATTCCAACTCTTTCTTATGGTAAATTAAGAGCTTCATGGGGTCAAGTGGGTGTTGCTCCACCAGCATACATTTGGGGAACCAACTATGTAAGTGCAAGTTCTGCATCTGGATGGGGTGAAGTTATGGATGCTTCATATTTCGGTGGATCCATATATAGAAGTACCGCACGTGGTAATCCAGACATTCGTCCTGAAATTAAACGTGAAATGGAATTAGGTGCTGATTTGAAATTCCTAGATGGTCGAATTTCATTGGGAGCAACGTATTATCAAAACAAAATTGATGGAGCTATTCTAGCTGTTGCAGTTCCGGCTTCTACCGGCTACACCAATCAATGGGCGAATGCAGCTGTTCTTTCCAATAAAGGCTATGAATTGGATTTCAATTTAGCAGTTATTAAAAACGATAAATTAACTTGGAATATCTATGGTAACCTAGGTTCCAATAAAAATTTAGTTGAGAGCTTGAGTGGTGTAGGTAATGTGTTCTTAGCTGGATTTACGGGTTCTTCTTCTCGTGCAGTTGAAGGACATCAAATGGGTGCACTTTGGGGTGGAAAATGGCAACGAGATGCTGATGGAAATTTGATTTTAGATGCAAACGGGTTTCCTCAACAAGCTGCTGAAGAAGGTGTAATTGGTGATCCTAACCCAACTTGGAGAGGTGGATTTGGAACCAATTTAACTTTCAAAGGAATTACAATGAACGTGTTATTTGAAGCTTGCCAAGGCAATCAAATGTGGGGTGGAACCATGGGTGTATTGAACTATTTCGGTACTGCTGAACATACAGGTAATGAAATTACGGTTGATGCTACAAAAGCAGCAAGTTTGAAAAATGTTTACGGAGAGTCGATTGCAGATGTTGCTACTGCTGATGCAAATGGACAATACACAGTTCGTGGAAATATTGAAAACTTTGGTGGTGGTGATGTATGGTTAGAACAAGGTTGGTATACCGGTTTAGGTGGTGGTTTTGGTCCAGTTTCTGAACAATTTATTTATGATGCGTCTTGGGTTCGTTTGAGGGAGTTGAGTCTAAGCTATGAGTTGCCCGCAAATTTGTGTAGAAAATTACACATCCCCGGAGCTTCTTTAGGCTTTACTGGCCGTAACTTGATGTTGTGGACCAAATCTCCCGAAAATGGTGGTTTAGAAGGATTAGATCCTGAAACTAATTTGACAGGTGTATCTAACGGCCGTGGACTGGATTACTTCAATAATCCTGGTACCAAATCGTATATTTTTAGCTTAAGTATCAAACTTTAATTCTCTTAAAAAAATGAAAAAGAAATTCTTAGTACCTTTAATGGCAGGAATCTTGGCTCTGTCCTTTAATTCTTGTCAAAAAGATATAAAAAACATCAATAAGGAAAATCCCAATCAGTTTAGTGATTCTGATCCAACATTGATGATTACGGGAGCACAAATGGCAAATGTACTGTTCAACGAAGGTGAAGCTGCCCGCTTAGCTGGTATTTTCAATGGTTATTTCGTTGGATATGATCGTCAATATGTGTCTTACCAAGATTACAATATGACTTCGGGCGATTTCGATAATTCATGGGCTACTTTGTATTCTGAAGGTGTTGCTCAATGTCGATTGATTCGTGCAAAAGCAGATGCAGTAAATAATAAAACCTTGTCTGCAGTTGCATCAATTACTGAGGCTCATTTATTATTGACAGCAAGTAGTTTGTGGGGGGATATTCCAAATACAGAAGCTTGTCGTGACGATATTGCAAAGCCAAAGTACGATAAAATGGAAGATGTTCATGCCTATTGCATTCAACTTTTGGATGATGCGATTCCCAATGTTGGTGGTTCCAGTGCTTATGGAAATGCATATGTTTCGGGATTCGATTGGGCGGAAGTTGCAAATACGTTGAAAGCACGTGCCTTAATGCGTAAAAAAGATTATGCAGGTGCTTTGGCTGCTGCATTGAATGGGGTTTCTCAAGGCAAAGACTTAAGGGCTAAACACGATCAAGAAACTCCAGGTGCTTGGAATCTGTATTATGATTTCTGCTATTGGAACCGCGGTGGATATATGTCTTGCGATGGTTCGCATGTTTCTAAACTTATGGATACTGCAAGTTCTATTAACAGAAATAACGCCAAAACAGATGAAATGCCTCGTTTTGAATGGTATTTCTTAAGCGATCCATCTGAAGCTTACAGCCCATTAGATCCTAATTTTTACGGAATTTACTATGCTACAACTCCTTTTGATTTAGTTACTTACGTAGAAAATGAACTGATTATTGCAGAGTGTTATGCACGTCAGAGCGATAACGATAAAGCATTGGATCATTTGAATAATGTTAGAGCAGAACATGATGCAACTTACGGTACTTTTAAATCGTATGATATTGCTGATTTTGGACCTGGAAGTATGGTGAATGGATCCAGCGTGAATGATGCGTTGTTGATGGAAATTTTGGAGGAGAAATATGTTTCATTGTTCGGACAAATCGAAACATTCTCTGACATCCGACGTACTAAAAACGCATTGGGAATCCCAGTAAATACGGGGTCAAAATTGCCAGCTAGATTCTTGTATCCACAATCTGAGCTAACTACAAATAGAGACAATGTTCCAACCGATCAGTTGGATTTGTTCTTGGATTTAGATTATTTCAAGTAAAAAATAGTGAGCAATTTGAAGTTGCACACTATGTAGAATTGAAAAGGAAAGGGCCTCCCATGGGAGGCCCTTTCCTTTTTTACTTTCCTTTTTAGTTAAAATAAATGAAAAGGAGAATCTCTTTGAATCCTATAATCTCAAATAAAATCTACATGATTTTATGGAGTCAATCTGCCATACATTCTGGGGAATGGAATCGATTCACGAACGTGTTTCAATTTACAAATCCATGTAACCAATCGTTCTAAACCCAAACCAAATCCAGAATGGGGTACAGAGCCGTAACGACGTAAATCCAAATACCATTCAAATGCCTCCATAGGCAATTCATGTTCATGAATTTTCTCCACTAAATTTTGAACATTGGTTTCACGTTCACCACCTCCAACAATTTCACCATATCCTTCAGGAGCCAAAACATCTACACCACGTGCAAAACGAGTGTCTTCAGGGTTGCGCTTCAAATAGAATGCTTTAACTTCATGAGGCCAATCGTATACCATTACGGGAGAATCAAATAATTTGGTTAAAACCGTTTCATCACTTCCCCCGAAATCGTTGCCATATTCAAAGTTTCTAGCACTGTTCAACCATTGGGGTATGTTTCTTAAATCTTCTTCAACATCGGATTTTTCTTGCTTCAACTGTATGATTTTTGCAGTCATAAAGTTAATCTCCCCTTTTTTTAATCCTGGGGTGGCAAGTTTTGCTTCTTTATCAGCTATTTCTGATTCAATTGATTTTAATTTCTCTTCTGTTTGAGCCAATTCAGCCTCTAACATCGCGATGCTGTAAATGCCATTTACTGGTTTTTCTCCTTTGATAATACTTACCGCTTCGTCGTAGGTCATTCTTGGGAACGACTTCAATGATGATTCCAACACAGAGGTGTCACGCCCGATAGTTTTTAACTCTTCGGAACATTCAGCCAATACATCTTTGATTACAGCTTGAAGCATACCTTCAATGGTATCCATGTTCTGGAAAATATCATAAAAGGCCATTTCCGGTTCAATCATCCAAAATTCAGATAAGTGTCTGCGAGTTTTAGATTTTTCAGCTCTAAATGTAGGGCCAAAGGTATAAATTTTACCCATCGCCATCGCCATTGCTTCACCGTATAACTGACCACTTTGACTCAAATAAGCAGGTTCACCATAGAAATCTGTTTCAAACAACGTGCTGGTACCTTCACATGCGTTGCCTGTAAAGATGGGTGCATCCATTTGAACGAAACCTTGTGATTGAAAATACTTATGAATCGAGAAAATAATGGTATTTCTTATCTTCATGATGGCCCACTGACGTGTGCTTCGCAGCCAAAGGTGGCGTTGATCCATTAAGAATTCAATTCCATGTTCCTTTTTGGCAATGGGATAATCAATGCTTTCACCAACTATTTCAATTTGATTAACTTGAACTTCAACTCCGCCTATTTGCTTTTCATCGGCATGAACAGAACCTTGAATAATTACGCTGGTTTCAAGTGCGGTACTTTGAGCAATATTCAAATTATTTTCTCCCGAATTGTCTTGTGTTATTACACATTGGCAATAACCAGTTCCATCGCGAAGTACAATGAATACAATTCCTTTTCCTTCTCTTTTGTTCGATACCCAGCCTTTGAGTGTGACCGTTTGGCCCACTTGCTGTTTTAAATCGTGAATATAGGTATGGGAGCTCATAAAAATTTACTGCAAAGATACGATTTTGAGCACGTATTTATTGATGGTTAAAACAATATCAATCGACTATATTCGTACTTTTGCCTAATGTCAGTTAAACAAACATCAGTATTTATTCCTTCAGGTGCAGGTGCACCCGGTTTCGGGGGAATTTACCACTGCTTGAAACAAGACCCCAACACAGTTGTTCATGCTGGCGATCAGAATGCTCAATCGTACGGTTTTGGTTTAGCGGATTTTGCCGTAAAAGTGCCAGCTTCGAATCATCCTGAATACATTCCATTCATACTTGAATATTGTTCTAAACATTCTATAGATGTTTTGCTTCCTATTACTACACGCGAACTTGAGCCGTTGTCTGAAAGTGCCCATTTATTTGAGCAAATAGGCACTGAAGTTATTGTTTCACAAATAGATGGACTGAAAATTGCCAATAACAAATTTCTTGTTTTAAAACATGCTCAAATGCATGGAATTGCTGTTCCTGATTTTAAACAAGTGTTCGATTTTTGTGAATTAAGCGAGTATTGCACTTTGCGCTTTGAGTCGGGGGAATCAAAACAGTGTTTTAAGCCAATTATCGGAAATGGTTCTCGGGGGTTTGGCGTTGTTGTTCAAGTTGTTGATTCGAATTTTCTCAATGAAAAATCCGCTTGGATGCCTTTGACTCTTGATGAATGGGGACAAAGAATGGGTCGCGATAAGTTCATTACTCCATTATTGGTATCCGACTTTTTGGATGGGATTGAATACAGTGTTGATGTGTTAGTACATAACAACGCTATTCGCTATTGTATCCCCCGAAGAAGAGATAAAATGATTGGAGGAATAAGCGTGACAGGTGTTATTGAAAACAATGAAGAATTGATTGATTTAACTACAAAATTGGTAAAATCGTTGAATTTAACTGGTCCAATTGGTGTTCAATGGAAGTATGATTCACATGGAATTCCCAAACTTTTGGAAATTAATCCGAGGTTACAAGGAACTACTTCTGCATGTGTTTTAGCGGGTGTTAATATTCCGCTGGATGCTATTAAATGCGCAACTTGCAGCGAATTTGAACCTTTAAATTCAGTAGTTTGGGGGACAACATTTACCCGCTATTGGACAGACATAAATCCGAAAATTATTTAATTTAAAAACACTCTATTGATTTTGTTATTATCTTCGCAGTCCTATGAGTAACGAAAAACGCAACACGAAACTGTATTGGGCTATGTGCATCATCAGCGGTATTGCCCTTACTTATTTTACCATCTGGCTTCCTGAAGCG
>JACCDQ011312962.1_pt1 | contig 28843 bp, 32 predicted proteins | sample 7446031 | NCBI WGS metagenome assembly JACCDQ01 (sample SAMN15323442, study PRJNA562643) | freshwater metagenome | isolation source: river surface water | place: USA:Blue River Watershed | collected 2017-08-17 | reverse complement strand
TTCTAGTATTCATGTTTAACGTATTATTGGTTCAGTTTTTCATTTAGAATATATTTGATTTAAATTGTTAATAGAATAGGCATGACAACACAATGCCGCATTATACAATTAAAGAACTGGAAGAGTCGAAGCAAACTAATGAAATCAATGAAAAAGATACTGAAGAAGAAGAAAATAAAAATCGTCTGATTCTTAATCAGTATATCTACATATTGTATGTGGTTGGAACAGGATTAACACGCTATATTACTCGCGAAAATGTAAAATAAAATAGCAAAATATATTACGTAATATTTATATATATTTATATTAAATCTTTAATTTAAGAGATTAGATAAATTTGTTTTACACCAATACCTTCGATTTCATTAGTATCCTTCATTAAACAATAACTAATTTCTAATTTTATTGCCTCTGAAATTATATTTTATTTTACGCATCTCTGATTCTACGAAAGTTTTCAAGAATAACATCAATCGCTGCTTGTTCTTGTTCTATCCATATTTTGAGAGTTTCCTTTTCTGTTTTTGTAGGAATTAATACGTAAAATTTGTTTTCTTCCCTCTGAATTTGTAAAGATTCTTTAGCAGTTGCAAACACAAACTGATAATTATTTGATAAATTAGTTTGTTTTACCTCATCCGAAAATATAGAAGCCATGATAAATGCATTGAAAATTCTTTCCATTTCAATTTCATCTGTAAAATGTTCTGGCAAAAATCTCACATATTCTGGTAATATATAATGAATTTGCTTGAGAATTTCGATTAGAAATAGTAGTTTCATATGCATTGGCACTTCATTGGCTAATGTTTTAGAACATCGATATGTTTTACCATCTATTTTGAGATGAAATTCAAAAGTTGCGTTCTCCCGCCCCCCTTTAAAATGTATATTTTTTGGCATGAAATTTGCATTAAAATTATATTCTGGTTTTTGAACTTTTGCTTTTTGCATTTGGTTCAAATTTTGCAAAGACTGCGAAATAACACGAAGATTTTCTTCACGATTGTCGCGACCATTTCTGTTAATATGGTCTACTGTAGTAGTCTGACCTTTTCCTCCAAATAAAGGGAAGTTCATAATTAAATTGTGTAAAAGCACAACAGATTTTCCATTTGCATATATATTAATATTTCGAGCAATATAACGTTTAGTTTGTAGAATAAAGTTTTGTTGAATTTGATTTCGCTGCAATGAACGTCCATTATGTTCAATACCAAGTGTAAGGAAATAGTCCCGTTCTAATTTTTCTTCATTTTTTGTATCTATTAAAAATAGAACTTTTCCATTGGCGTTATCAATTTCACAGACAGTGCAACTATTATTATTGAGTTGCACACGGCACGTTCGCATAGTACTGTCCCGACAGCGGCGAATCACTCGATCCTGTAATTGCGCGCGTTCATAAGTTTCCCGTCGATCATTCATACGACAATTAGCACATTTTTCATAATCATCTTCTTGCCTATATCGTTGAAAACAACCTACACATATCATCATATTTTCATCAACATAGTTTCCTTCAAGATTTTGATGTCTAGTGCAAAAATGTGAATTATCATTATGTACCCGCATTTCACATCTTTTTCCATATTGCGAACATGCAATACAAAGGGGCAAATGTTCGCGAGAAATGCATAAACACAAATAATCTGAATCAACGATATTTTCTTTATTACAATTTACACAAATTAAAGAATCTGCATTTTTATATGTTAATTTTTTGTGCCGTTTACAAAAGTTTAGATGTGGCCTTGCATTATGTTGGCATCTTTGCCCACGAATAGTTTTGGCGAAACATTGTACTCTTTCTGGATTAATACATATCTCACACGATTGTTGTTCTTCCAAAGCATATTCACTTTTGCATTTAACACAAATTAATGTTTCGTCATCAATGAAATCTAAGTTTCTATGACGATGGCAAAACTTTTTGCCAGACACAATTGGCATAGTGCAGCGAAGACCTTTAATAGTCTTAGCGAGACATTGAAAATGAGAACGTGGTTGGAGAATAATTTCTCCGTGGTCGGTGGAAATACTTGTGATAGTATTCATATAGGGTTATCCTTATATGATAATAACGCTTTAACTTAAATTTTGAAAAGGACTTAAAAGACAACTGCCACCAACAAGTTAACCAATTTAACTTGCAAATGCCAATCCTCCGAGACCGGAACCGATACGGAAGATGTTGTAGTTGGTGGCGTAGACGGAGACCTTCTTGGAGACCGATGAGAGTCCCGAGACGGCGGTGAGCTTGAGCTCGGCGTTGTCGATACGGGACATGTTGACGGTACCGGAGGGTTGATGATCCTCGGGTCGGAGGGCGAACGAGTACACGTTGATACCCTCAGCTGGGGTATTGGTGTGGTGTTGGTAGGGTTGGACGTAGTGGAAGTATCGTCCGTTGCGTTCGCGGAATCGGTCCTGTCCGTTGAGTCGGAGCAGGGCGGTGGCGACTGGGTTGCCTCCGTCGTTGTCAACGTGCTTGTCGGTGTAGTTGGAGTAGTCGAGGTACTCGTTGTTGGACGAGTCCGTGTTGTCATCTCGGCGGATGAAGAACACGATTTCCTTGACGGTGTGGTTGAAGGTCAACTTGACGGCAGCGGTGCTTCCGCTCATTGACTCCTCGCCCTGGAACTGAACCTGTTCGATCAAGTACTCGTGGGGGAACTTGGCGAACTTCTTACGTTCATCCGTATCCAAGTACACGTAGTCAATCCACAATGATGTTGATCCGAGCACGGGGGCTGATCCAGCGTAGACTCCTCGGTAGCACTCAACCAAGGGTCGGAATTCAACCTCAATCTTGACATCGTGGAATTGAAGTGCAATCAAGGGGATGTACAGAGACGAGCGTCTGTTCCACCAGAATTGAAGGGGAACCATCAATTCGGTCTCGGGGGTGGATGCACCCGACGAGGCGGCGAATCCGGGGAAGGTACCGGTCAGGGTGGAGATGTTTCCAACCATGTTGTCGTATCCAGTCTGTTGTCCGGTGGGGAGCGTGAGCGAAGCCCACACGTCGAGCCAGTCACCGTAGTGTTTGTCGAGCTCCTGTCCACCGACGTCAACTCGCACAGACTTGACGATGTGGTGTCCAATGTTGCGGACCCATGAGAACCCAGAACCGGAACCTGCGGAGGTGACGGCGGGGAGGGTGATCTGTAAGTAGGCGCGACCAATCAAATCGGCGTTTCGGCTAACCGTGGCGGTAACCTTGCGTCCGAAGTTGGCGTTTCCGGTGAAGTCCTGTTCAATGGCCTCCATCTGGAAATGCGTGTATCGTCGGTAAGACGATTTGAAATAAGTGATTTGTGGATCTCCAGTGAGAAACACATCGTGAGCACCGTAAGCGACAAGACCAATAAGACCACCAGCCATGATAAATAAGTTATTCTATGACAAGAAAAAAATTTTTGCCATATAGCCTTATCCCTTTAACCTATTTTTCCAATCATCGGGGATCTTGAGATTGCCGTGAACGAACTGTTCAAGGTTAAACGTATGCCTGTCCGACCGACGCGTAAAGGAAATTTCCGTCGAGTCCATCTTTTCAATAGTCCATCCAGCCATGAGGGCGTTGTATATGAAAATCATGCGCTGCAAAACGACTATGTCTATGTCCATGAATGTTTCAATCATTTGTTAAATTGAAAGATTAAAAGCTCCTATATTTTACACGGTCGCTATAAAGCGCCAGTCTACACCATCATTCCTATATTCAGGATTATTCTGAATCCAACGTATCACCTTCTTCCAAAACTTTTCATAGTTCCTCAATTTATCAGGATTCTTGAGAAGTTTGAAGTGCTCGTTCCCACTAATCACCTCCTCCAGTCCAAGGATCTCACAAAACTTGTGAAAGATGTAATTGTAATTGTAGAAATTACTCCTAGAATCTCTAGAATCGTCTGCATACATCTTACAGATCTCGATGTAAGGCTCCTGTATGCACATAAACATATAACACAACTTATCCTCAATCTCTTGACTAAATGTCAAAGTACAGTTCGGGTTCAATTTGTATAATATCTGACTCACGTGTTCATACTTATTCGTCAAGTCCAACTTCTGTAAGATCTTCTTAACGATATCCTTATTCAACTCATTGGGCTTCAATCTCTGCTTCTTGATCTCCCCCTTTATCGCCTCAAATACCTCCGGGCTGATATGCGTAGACTCCTTGCCCTGCGCCTGATTCAACAACTCCTTAAAATGATGCATCCTATCATAAGTGAACTGAGCACGCCCCGTATCGTTCGGAACGTCCTGATACGACGGCTTGTCGCAGCTCACCAACACATCCTCAGACTCCCCACACCCAGGACAGCTCAACGACGACTCGCACGGCATCAATACCTTCTCCAAACCACAGCTACGACAATACCCTGTCGTTTGCACTGCATTTACACGGATCCCGTTTGCCCCCTTCATATAACTCTCAAATGTCGCCGCCCTATCAGTACTGTCATCGTCACAATAGTACTTGTATAAGTACTTAGAGTTTCCCAAAACGTAATCATACAGTTTTGTATTGTTCTTTATATTCTCAATCTCATGTTTTAAATGTTTGATGTCCAGTTCTAGAGCGTTCCTTTTGGCCGGGTCCACGCCCTTCAACTTACTCTCCAAAGACAACAATAACTTCTCCTTCTTCGGCAATATACTCTCCTGTGATGAGAATTCCTTCAAAGTGTTGCTATGTTTTTCGGCCAATGAGTATGCTGTGGTTGGTATTTTCTTCTTGGAGACTTTACCCTTGCTTTTGAACCGCGCCATATATTATGTCAATATTTTTATTTTTTGTATTAAAGTATTGATTTGCATTTTAACTTTAAACGAAGCTAATCACTGTCATCGCTGCTCGTGATGCAGCCCGTCAGAACCGCAGGCTTATTCTTCTCACTCTCATAATCCATCGCCTTCTTCAACAATTCTTCCAACTTATCAGGATTCTCTCTGTAATACAATACCTTGTTCCATGCATTTTCTATTTTCGGAAGTTGCTCATTGAACCATGCCCTATCGCGTTTAACTCGGACACAGCTGTACTGCTGCAGCCCCCAATACACAAACCCCAGAAACTTCCAACTGGTCTCGTAGTTCCGGATGAACTCCTTCTGCCGATTCATGTCCCCCAGCGGCGGATAACAGTAATTCCTATTGTCCACGTCGCGACTACAATCACAAGTCGCCGTCCCACAATTCTTCGTACATCTATAGTACTCTCCTAGAATACCATTGATTTCACTATATTTATCATTAGTGCATGCTCCCTCCGAGTTGAAACGCTTAAACTTGCACTCGACGAAATCACAATCATCCAGGTCACAGCACTCTAATTGCGTCTGTATCTGAGTCCAGTAATATTTAGGGACATCACCAGTAATACGACGAGAGGTAGGACACTTGATCTCCACCATAATGCCGTCGTCTGTGATACCATCAGGTGATGCGCCTATGAAAGAGTATTTATCGTGCTGCATCAAACCAAACTCTCGTACATTCACATTCATCTTGCTACTGTATATCTGCGTCACCACCTCCTCAAACATATTACCCCACCTTGTCGCAGCATTTCCTTTAAATCCCTTTAAATCGTGTCCACATTTTTTGAGGATTAACAAATCCTCGATGTGCTGTAAATCGCGCTGATTAGAAGCGAGCTTATGTTCATAGCTACTGCCAGATATGTTGCCAATATCCGAGGATGCTGTGAACATACCATTCCTCAGATCGTACCAACCCTGCGTTCTCTGAGCTGGCTGAATTCTCTTTGCCAACTCCACCACGCGCTGCTTTACAGATTCATTCCGAATCAATGAGTCAAGCGTATTTTTCAATAAATTAATATTGCGGATCATTTGTATTACGTTTTCGGGTGTTTCATTTTTTAACATGTCTTCGTAATAGCATAATACTTTTTCGTAAATTTCACTAGGAGATAAATCTTCACTTTGATAACGTAAGTACACTTTATCAATATCCATATTTTGTTTTATTATTATTCCTTTAACGCGATAGTGATGATACAGCCTTGTTTCTCATCATAGTTCACCTCCTGTAGTTTATGCTTCTCCAGTGCAACAAGCAATGGTTTCTTATCTAAATTGTTTTGTTTTGCATATGCAATAAGACGATTCATTCGCTGAGGCTTGTTCAGATCTTTCCAAGGTCTCTGAAAGATCACATGAGATTGTTCATACTCTACAACCTTTTTACTATTTTTGTTTTGTTTCTCTTTGTAGTATTTCTGTTTTTGAATATCTTTCAAGTCTTGTGGCACAAAGAATCTTTTATCCGGTATTTGTTTTTGCTCTTTTTGGGTTTTGTTTTCATTCTGAATATTTTCAATTAGGTGATTGTAGATATCCATGGATTTAATCTTAAATATTTTTCAATTTCTAAGTTAATTAGAACATGCAGTTCTTGAGCCTGGACAATATATTATTACTGCGCAGAGTCATAGGACCTAATCAACTATCAGAAGAACACGCTCAGAGACTTGCATATATTATGAAATTTTTAAACAAATATATAGATAGACTATCTCTGAAAACGCTAAACATGATAGTCATCTACATGTACAAAAAGATGAGTGATTTCAAGCCACCACAGTCATTACTTGACCAATTAAACCTGCCGGAAGAACTTAAAAATGCCTATAGACACAGTCTCGCCGATTTCTCTAATGTGCGCTACACTCAACCCATTGAACGCGATATTGATTATCTCCAGAGCATGTATAAAGAAACACATAATTTCCACCAGACATATGTTAAGGAAATTCCAGAAGGACAGCGCCACTACTTTGATTTTTTGATAGACAAAACAAAACAAATGAAGGATCTTGAAATAGAATTATTCAGCCCAATAACGCAAACTTCATATTTAACCATCGACAGCAGAGACAGAGACTATGATAATGATGCTGCCGGGAAATATCGCGTATTTTTAAATAGCGCATTTAAGAACGTGTACGCAATTGAGATTATATCTGTAGAGGTGCCAAAGAGCACTTACGCAGTTAATGAATACAACAATATCATCCACTTTCAAGAAACAAATACACAGGTAGCTGCTAATTCTTATTATGAAGCAGCAATCCCAATTGGAAATTATACTATCAACGAATTGTTGCCCTTGATTCAGTCTGCTCTGAACAGTGCAGGAATGTCTTCCTACATGGTAACACTGATTGGGGATAGGGTTCGGATCACATCAGATTTGACAGGTGGGGACAACATATTCAGATTACAATTCACGAGTACTGATGTGAACGAAAGATATAAGGAGGGCAGTCTTGGAAGGGTGTTGGGTTATTCTCCAATGTACAAGACAGGGGCGAATGCATATACAGCAGAGTCTCTATATGATTTAGATTATGACCATTTTGCATTGTTGTATTTTACGAATCTAAGTAGAGACAATTTTCAGAAAATACCATTGTGTAATGATGATATTATTTACTTTGGGCAACATAAAGACTATAAGTATCGACGCGAATTTTATCCTCCGATTGATATAGATAGATTAGATGTACAGTGGACTGATATTGATGGCAACATTATGAATTTTCACGGTCTACCTCATAGTTTTACAATTCGAGTAGATAAATTTCAGTAAATTGTTTTGTTTTAAAAAATAAAAACAAAACGATTTCGTTGTTCGTACGTTTTTGTTCTTTATTATGTCTACTTATTGTAATGTCGCGTGAAATGATTCATAAGCACCAGCCGGTGGCGATTAAAAAGTATTTCGACTCCGACAACGCATCGGCTATCTTCGGGGCCGCCTTCAGAGCCATTGATCAGCGCTATGGATACAAAATAGGAGAAAAGGGAGAGCATGATCTATTGATCAACATAATGGACTATGTCTACCATAAGATTTACAAGGCTAATCCTAATCTGACACTTTTGCAGTTGAACCAGCACACCATCAAAATGTATGTTAGTATCATAGAAGATAAACTAAACGAAAATAGACCTCTCCCCAAAACGGACGACTTTATGTTCGATCGCGGACAACACTTATCGCAAGCAGATTCACCAGATGAGTTCAGGGATAGGATGTCTCAGATGTCAATGGAACGCGAAACCAGTAATGTGCAGCCACGTCCAATGTCTCAGGTGAGACCAAACGAGCAGGACTTGAACAGGGCATTTGAACAACAGATGGAAATTCGCAAACCCAAAGAGGTTGAACGTAGTATTCCCAAGTTTAACGTAGAACAGCCTACGAATCTAGTACCAATCGACGATGCATATGAGCGCCAGATGCAAGAACGCCGGCAGCAAATTGTTAATTTTGATCGACCAGCAGATAATGCTAATATCAATGAAGTCTACACCAATCATTTACATACACGACAAACTGAATCCTACGATGACGCCTTTAAGCATTACCATGAACCCAGGTTTGTTCATCCAGAACCGATAAACTCTGTTAATGAAAGAATCAAGCAAATTCAAGAGAATCAACATAATAATGCAGAGGATGGTGATATTCAGACTGTAAACGCAGCAGTCCTACAATCTTATCCAGAGCCAATGCAAAAGGCGCGCGACGAGTTTGAGAACAGATTGATGGAGAACCATATAATAGTTATTGATAGTCGTGATAGAAACTATGATGATTATCCTAGCTCGAATAATTACCGTTTCTTGTTTGAGCGACCATATGATAATGTTGTTTCAGTTTCATTGTTATCTGCAGAGGTCCCTAAATCACAGTATCTTATCAATTCAAGCAATAATAAAATTTATTTTCAAGAAACTAATGCTCAGGTTCTGGCCGGTACATATTTAACTGCAACGGTAGCAACTGGAGACTATACCCTGTCAGCCTTAAAAACAGCAATTGAAACAGCAATGAATACCGCAGGAACAGCGAATTACACAGTTGACATAACAACTCTCGCTGCACAAAGCAAGTTATCAATATCTAGTGATTTGACAGGTGTGGATTTATTTAACTTGTTGTTCAACGGGGGTACAGAGACTTTTGGGACAAAGACTAGAACTGTTTATTTAAATAGTAGCATTGGACCGGTAATTGGATTTAGCAGGACCGATCGAACAGGAGCTAATTCTTATAATGGGGACAATCGCATAAATTTGAATGGAGACTCTTATGTGTTGCTGAAATTCAGGGAATTGCCTTATATGGACGCTGGTCTGAACAGTGATGGTATTCAGGACGCATTTGCAAAGATTCCACTGAATGCGCATACAGATAATGTGAAATACCATAATGAGGGGGACTATCAGTTGATCAGGACTTTTGAGCAGTTATTGACCCGAATGGATCACTTGGACGTGTCTTTTGTGAATTACGACGGAAACCTATATGACTTCAATGGACTAGAGAACTCAATCACGCTTAAGATCACAACGTTGAGATACAACAATAATAGTTAAATATATCAGAAAAACTGAAATTATGATATGATAATATGGAAGTGATAATCAGGGATCCTGAAATGGAACAAGTATATCAACCTACCCATGAAAATCAAAACTATGATTCTGCATTGGTCATAAAACCGAAAAATAATAAAAAACAAGTACAGATTATAGATGCTGAAGAAAAACTTCAGAAGTATGACTTGGCGCTTAAATTAAAACCAGATGATTCAAATAATGAAGAATATAATTTGAATCAAGAACTTATATTAAACGAAACAATGGATAAATTGAAGCCACAACAACAGTTGGTCATCTATAAAAAACAATTGCATCTTTGCCATAAGTTGATAGCATCCAACGCAATCCTACAAAGACGATTGCAATTGGTTGTCGGTTTTATGCAACTCGATTCCTTGAAAAAAGAAAAACCTAAGGGTCTTCTTCAGAAAATATTTGATAAAGTCCGCAATAAAAAGGTAACAGTTAAGACAATCAAGAATAGTGGCTATAACATGTCAGACACTACACTTAGAAATGACTTAGATGTTCTCTGCCATCTTGGCATTATCGAGAAAACAAGTGCTATTAATGAAAATGGTAGACGAGTTCAAGATTATCGACTTCGCGCCTAATAATAAACGCATTATTATAAATTACGTTTATAGTGTAATGGGTATTTATGCTTTTGGTGATAGTTTCATCGGGCCTTTAATGTTGATCAAAGACAATAATCTGAAGATACGTAGATTCTCGGGAGCCACTATGAGAGGATTATTAAAACAAAACAATCCCAATAGACAATTTATCCTCAATACCTTTGAAAAGAAAAATGACATTGATTGCGCTATATTTAGTTTTGGACAAGTTGACCTCTTATTTTCATATTACTACAAAAAATACGTTAAACAGGAAAAGTTCATGATGAAGTTATACATAAAACAATATGTAGAATTTGTTAATAGTTTATCATGTGATAAATGTACCAAAGTAATCATTGGGCTATATCCACTAACTATTAAAGACGAATATGTGTTCGATGTATTATTAAAGTACGGTATCTTAACACAAGATCAAATAGATAAAATTGATAATAAAGAGAAGAAACGTGTTTCTAAGTACAAATTTCGAAATGATTTGCATAATAAGTTTAATAAATATCTGAAACATTATTGTCAAGAATATAATGTACGTTATCTAGATTTCGAAGACAAGTTATTAAATGAGGATAATGTGTTGGATCGGAAATTTTTGGATCCGCATTCTAACACAAATGTGCATTTGCTGTGGGAGCCATTGATATATATTATCTTGAGCAAGATGCCATGTCATATTAAGAAGCTATTTAAGCTAGATTTGAAGAAATCATATGAAGAATATATAAAGTGGAAAAAAATGAAGAGTTAATATGGTACATTTACCAAAATGTTAGTGAGACAACAAACATTTGACGACGCATACTGCTGGGTTTGTGCCAAGGAGTACAATCAGCATAATCTGCGCAAGGCATGCATATATGAACACGATAAGTTGAAAAGTTGCGGTATCATCCTATGTGATGAAAACGATAACGTCTTGATTCTTAGAGAAAATCAACCACAGAAACAAAACAAACTCTGGTCTTTTCCAAAAGGAAGACAAGATCATGTTAATGAGGTATATCAGCGATGCGCAGAAAGGGAGATGTTTGAAGAAACAAACATCAGAGTCCAGCTCCGAGACGATCACAAAAAGTTCACACATGGAAAACATGTATACTTTGTTGTGCAGATCACCGAATCAGATAAACAAAAATTAGACATTTTCTTGGATAATGAAAACGATGCCTATGAATGGATCAATTTCGCCAGTCTTAAAACAAAACAAAACTGCAATCTGGGAATCAGAGAATTTACCAAATGCAGAGGAATACCAAAATACCTTTTACAAAAATATATACTAAATAATGAAATTCTTCAATAATTTCATTATGAAAAAGAAAAATCATAAATTTACTTTGAGTAAAGTAAATTTACGTTATTTTTATAAAACAAAACAATTCGTTAATTTTAAAATTTCAAAATAGAGTATATGAACAAATAATGTCAGAGCCCATTACTGTACAGAATGTAAAGGACGTTGAGTTGGATGCCAACAAGGCGCTCCAGGTCATGTTGAATGGCTTGGAGGTTGCCCGCCGTGGGGGGAAATATACGTTTGAGGAGAGCTACTTTATCACGCAGTCCTTGTACGGACTGCAGGCTATCAGCAATGAGCAACAGAAGCAGCAATCTGCCCCAGCTACAACCTCTTCTACAACCTCTTCTACAACCACTACCACGACTTCGGAGGCTAGGCAAAGTGGTTCAGATGTGAAGGGTGGAGACAAGGTAATGCGGGTGGACTATCCCAAGGACTTCAACGCGAACGATTACATTCAGGTCATTATCCGCCACCTAGAGATTGGGCAACAGCGCGGTGCATACAGCTTCACCGATTCTGCTTTGATTGGACGGGCTATTGAGATTTTCCAAAAACCTCAACAACCTCAACAACAACCTCAACAGGTTGTCCAGCAACAATCAGCCTCCGCGGATTCTGATCTCCAAACGGTTGTTTTGTAAAACACGTTAAATACACTAATTTATAATGCATTCCATAACTAAAATGTATTATATGCAGGAAGACAATATTATCTTATCACAGCAGTACTGTTGCATGAGCTGGGTCGAGCCAATTTCTGTAGAAGATCAAAGGGCTGCTCATAAATTGTTTTGTTTCTTCAAGGAGCGTGTTGAAACTCCAGACAATATAACATATGAGAAGATTTTGGAGGACTATAGAGATTATAAAGATATGTATTACAAAGACATTGTTTCTAATTTCGAGTGTGCAGTTCCATATGTGAAAATCAGGGGTGCCTACAAAACACAGGAACAGTGTGTGCAGAGAATTAAACAATTAGAAGATATGTACAAGGACAAAGAGCCGGTTCCAATCTACTGCGGTTATGTTGGCAAATGGTTTCCATTCCTTGCAGATCAAAAGGCATCGGAAGATCCAGATATGGGTATGCTAATGAACAAGGCTTTATGGTCTTATGATGAACATATCAAAGAAGCAGAATATGAGTTTAAACAACATACTAAAAAGACAGATGCATCTTATATTAGAGAGCCATTTGACAAACTAAAAGATTATCTTAGTGAAGATAAATTATTAGAGAAATTTCAGTATTTTTGTGTTTCTTTCTTTAATCCTAGTGCGGAAGTAGCCAAAGACTTACAAGATGCTTATATGAAGAATTTTATTTACTTCTTCCTATCAGAGGAGTTCAAGGCACGATATAGTAAGAAGCAAATCAAGGATATTCCAGAATTTGAGGAAACGAAGGACACGCTCTGGAGTGCTTTTACCAAAGGTTCTTACGAGGAGAGAGAATATGAGAGGGATGGTTGGATGTGTTTTAAATTGAGGGGTGTTTATGCATCAGAAAATGAGGCACAGAAGCGGGCAGAGTTCTTGCAGAAGCAAGATAAGCATTATCGTGTGGACGTATGTAGAGTAGGTGGTTGGTTGCCGTTCAATCCTCCAGGGCATTTGTTGAAGTCTCACTATGCGGATGAGGAATTGGATGGTATCATGGCTGGGCTCAACCAAGAGGTTGACCACGAGGTGTTGCAGAACCTGGAAGAGTTGCATATTAAGAAACAGGAAGAGAAGGAGGATGATGATAAGAATGTAGAAGTTTTGTAGTGTTATATTAATGAGCGCTAGGATAATCTTTGTGTTTTTATTGATCGCTGGGACATATCTAGTGATCCGCGCGACAATGACATTGTATACCAAGGCACCAGTGACAAAACAGGACAAACAAAGAGAATTGGACATGATCCTCGAACGAGAAATATTGAAGGACAAAGCGAATGTGCAAGAGATTAGCAATGACGAGTTGTTGGAGTTCCAGTTCAAACAGAAGCCATCAGAGATATATGCGAACATGTTTGACAGCAACCCATATAGAATTGGATTATAACAAAATAAAAGAAAACAAAACAAAAATATAAATTGTTTTGTTTTAAATTATTCATATAAGTTAATAAGGATGTCTAAATTCATTCGTTCTTTGAAGTTTGAAAGTGCAAATCCGATAACTGCAGGTACAAGTCTTGACTTTAATAATGATGTATTGATTATCGGTCCAAGCGGATTTGACGCAGTAGGAGAGAATGCGAGTTTGTATTTGGGAGACTTGAATCATTATATTCAGGCAGAACACACCCAGGGCTTACGTTTACGGACCTCTAATGAGATTACTTTTGAAACGAATGGCAACAATGAGAGAATGGTGATTGCTACTACTGGTAATGTTGGTATTGGCATCACCAATCCTAGCGAGCAACTCCACATCGCTAATAATTTATTAGTTGACGGTACATCCAAGCTTAGTAAGATAGAAAGAAATTCATATTCACATCATATATCGCAGGATTATTTTCTCAATTATACGGCTCTTACTGCAACAAACGACGAATTGTGTTTATTTGAGATTCAGCCCCAGATTGGTTCTTTTACTTGGATCACTGGAGAAGTTGAAGTTGAAGTGATGTCTCGTAGAGCACAAACCTTAATGCATTATAAAAATCAAAAAGTTAGTATCAAGTTTAATTTTGAGTGGGATGGTCGTCCTACATCTGGAACTTGGATTATTCGAGAAGCTCAAGCGAGTTATATAGAATATGCTGCATCAGGTGGTACGCAATTCATACAATATCCGGTAAATGTATATTATAAATATAAAGGTACTCGTGTTAGTAGTGATATTCAGCCAATTCTACAAGTCTATATAACATATAGTGGGTCCATTTTTTTGGGTTATATTAGTGTAAAGGGCAACTACAATTCGAATGAGATATCCAATAATTTAAATCTTACGTTTCCATCGAGTGTATTTGCGACAGATGGAGATACGACAATTACCCAAGTGACTAGTTATGGATTTACCCATCAACTATCTACAGGTAATATAGGTCTTGGAACAATTGTTCCAACACACTTCTTTAATATGCAAAGATCTCAAAACTCTGCGATAGTTGCACAACTTATAAATACAGATACAGGTGCTAGTGCAGCAATAGAATGGTCTATTGGACAATCAACATCAGTTGATGATACATTAAGACTCCTATGTTTTGGATCTGGCTATACAACATCCGGTGGATTTGTTCAAGATGGTGCTGCAATTGTCTCTGGTTCAAATTTGTCTGGCGGCTTATCGCTCATAGCGAGAAATGCCGCAGGTATCATTCGGTTTTACACAAGTTCAAGTACAGCGGAAAGGATGCGTATCGATGCAGCGGGTAATGTCGGCATAGGCACCACCAATCCAACATTTAAATTAGATATTCTAGATTCAACTTTTAATATATTAAAATTAAAATCAACAAATGTATCAGCCGGACCACATATAAATCTTCACGATTTGAATGATAATTCAGCTACATTTGCTTGGATTGGTGATGGAAGTTCTGGTGTAGGGGCTCGAGACAGTGCCTTAGAAATAAGAGTAACCGGAAGAATTAATTTTACTACAACGTCTAACACAACTAATCCTGAAATGACTATTTTAAATAGCGGTAATGTCGGCATAGGCACCACCAATCCAACGTTTCAGTTGCAGCTATCAACAGACAGCGCTGCTAAGCCAACGACAAACACATGGACTATTTCTTCAGATCAACGATTAAAAGAAGGCATCACAGGAGCTGACTATGATCTATGTTATCAAGATGTGAAAGACCTTGAACTCAAATACTTTAAGTGGAAGGACGAATACATTGAATCATATAATGTACAGGATGTGCACAAGATTGGGTGGATCGCCGACGATGTTGAAGCAATCTTCCCCAACGCCGTAACAACTTATGATGTTGACATAACAAGTTCAGAATATTTAATTACCGGCATGACAGAAGGCATAAAGAGTTTGAATACTGATTTAATCTATGCATCAATGTTTGGTGCCATGAAGAAGATGATCGAGAAAATAGAATTCTTGGAGCAACAAAATATAGACTTTGGCACAACCATAGCATCTTTAATGGCATATCATTAAATTGTTTTGTTTTAAAACCTATAACTGGGAATGTAAGTGGTTAAGCTTAAACTCAATTGTTAGTCCAAGACAAGCTATAATGGACGTATTATATAATTTCCTCGGAGATACTTTCAATCACAATAGTGACCGAATATGGGATAATATAATTAAAGCCATGTTTTCTCATGATCATGAGAAAACATGGTGCGAGCCCGACTATGCCAATCACCACTATATCGCTGAGTTCTGGAACACTATCAGCAATATTGTTTTGTTTTGTCTCTCACTTTATGGCATCTACTGGCACCACAAGCTGCACCATAAACTCCAAACATCATATTTAGTTTGCATCCTGATAGCCATTGGATCCGCATGGTATCACTCCACAATCAGCAGATTTGGACAACTCGCAGACGAAATACCAATGCTAATCCTCTGCACCATGTTCGCTCAAGACTTCACAAATATTCACATACTCCCAAATATTACAACAATATTCGTATCGATATATATCCTATTCGACTATTACCTAATCTTTGTCTTATATTTTAGTTGTTTGATGGGCTTCGTTATTGTAGTACCTTTCTTCCAGCGAAAGAAATATTTACAAAGGGTGCTGTACCACAAAAGTCTGATTGTATTCACAGTTGCTTATCTATGCTGGATAATAGATATAAACGCATGCAACTTGGTTCAACAATTACACCTACATGCTTGGTGGCATGTTTTATCTGCATTTGGGCTCTACTGGTATATACAATCATTGATGGCGCGGTATGGAAGGCTACACCACGGCTTTCCCCTTGAGGTGGTGAGAATATATATTAATTAAAAAATGAACGATAAGTATTAAAATGAATACTGTATTAAATCCTAAAAATATTTTGATCACCCTTAACGACGTGCAAAATATTTTCAAAAAGGCATCGCTAGATGCCCAGCCAAAGAACATCCGCTATTATATTCAGGCTATGACACATAAGTCATACGCTCAGAAAAATAGCGAAATGGTGTCATACGATCATAAAATAGTCCCCTTACAGAAATATTCCCAAGAACCATATGAATTTGTAGGAGATTCTATAGTGAACAAGTCTGTGTGCCAGTACCTCTACAGAAGGTACCCATTCTGCAATGAGGGGCAGTTCACCAAGATGAAGCACAGAATCGTCGATACCGCAACACTTAGTTCATTCGGCAGATTCTACGGGTTCCAGAAGTACTGTCTCATTTCCTGTATTGCTGAGCAAACCGCAGGGAGAGACGCTGACAAACTGATGGAGGACAGCTTTGAAGCATTTGTCTTCGCGATCTGTCTGGACATCGGCGAGAAGAATGCATCGATGTTCGTGACAAACACACTTGAACAACTTATCGACTTCTCACAACTACAAGCAGAAGATATCAACTATAAACAACAACTACAACAAGTTTTTCATAAGATTTGGCACTTAACGCCGACATATGAGATAGTATCTGAGCGTGGGATGAATCATAAGAAGACGTTTAAGATAGTGGTGTTAGACATTTTCGGGTTGCCGATTGGGTATGGTCTTGCGGCGCTGAAACAGGACGCTGAACAGAAGGCCTGCAAGAAAGCCCTCGAGTTCATAGAGAACGTGCAGAACAAGTTAAATGATCATCCTGTATATGATGTAGAGTTCATGTATCAGATCCCGAATCAACTGAATGCTTTGATCGATAAACTGGATTTGCCGCAGGCGCAATTAGAGATCATCTCTACGATTGTCCAGCAAACTAATGCATATTTTGTGGAATACAGAGTAAATGGTGAAACTAGAAAGTACACGATGAATTATAAACCACACGAGTATAAATACTATCAGAGATTATTCGATGACATAGATAGTATGAAAAGATATTTGTCCGTATACGAGGAACTTAAAAATACTATTAATTAGGTGCCGATGAGTTTACGTTTAAATGCCTTGGATGCTGTCGAGTAGGTTTCCTTTGGGCGCGTCGCGGTCATCGCCGAAGACGACGTCTCCGACGGCATCAACCGCATCCTCTGCGACATCGATGGCTTTGCCCGCGACTCCTTTGGCGGTGTCGACAACTTTGTAGACGATCGTGTTGCGGGTTGCGAGTCCGAGGGTCAATACGATTGCGACAGTGCTCAACAGGGCGAGTTGCAAATTGCCCTTGGACATGATCAGGGTGAGGAGACCCAGTGCCACCAATCGCGCGGCAGGGTGCTTCATGATATCCTCCAACAATGCCGGGGGTTCGGGGGCGATGAGTCCCGAGTATAGAACCAACAGGACCGAGAGGGGGACGGAGACGCGCTTGTCGTCAAGCGGCTTCAAGATGGTCTTCACAACATTGCCGAGAGCATTCAACATTGGATATTAATTACTCTAAGAACAGAAAAATATCTTACTTCAAATCATATTAATATGAGAAATACATGAAGCTCCACAGTATAGGATTCAGAATCAGAAAAACAGAAGAAAATACAGACCAGATACGTACCTGGAAAAGAGAGCTTTCTATCAAGAAAACTGTAATCAAGGGATACGGACCACCTGCAAAACCATTCGGTGTCTATAGAGAGACTAATAAATACCTGTATATGCCTAGATTCTTCGAGCATGGCATGGAATATATAGATATGCGCAAAGATGGAATACCTCTTAACCTTACATTCGCCGGACAAATGCGCGCTTATCAACAAACTATTGAAACTCTTATTATGGATGAACTCAACAAAGTACAACGCACGATATTGTGTGCTGGAACAGGATCTGGCAAAACCGCAATGTCATTGAAAATCCTAGCGAATTTGCAACGAAAGACATTGGTCGTAGTTCATACACATTTCTTGATGAAGCAGTGGGAGGATAGGATAAAGCAATTTCTGCCAGAGGCGAGAATAGGCTATTTCTATGGTCCTAAGTGCGATATTAAAGACAAAGACATCATCATAGGGATGTTGCAGTCTTTGTCGTTGAAGGATTACAATCCCAAGATATTTGGAGATGTCGGGTTTACGATATTTGATGAAGTGCACAAAGTAGGTGCAGAACAGTTCTCAAAGGCGCTGTTGATGGTTTCTAGTAAGTATGTGCTTGGTTTATCAGCAACTCCGTATCGCGGGGATGGTTTGACACGGATCTTGTATTTGCACTTTGGGCAGATTTTGAATCCGTTCAAACAGCAGAAACTTGATCAGCAGGTACACGTGAATATCATACCATATGAACCAGACAACTTTCGTGAAACAAGAATTAGGTTTGGTGGTTATAATTTTGCAAACATGACAAACCAACTTGTTGAGAATCAGAAGAGAAATGAGATGCTTATCGAAATAGCCATGAAATATGTTGAAGAGAATCGCTCTATTCTCATTCTCTCTGCACGTATAGAACACGTGAGACTATTGGCGCAACAACTAGACTTTTTGGGCGTTTCTGTCGGAATTTTCATAGGAGGCATGAAAATATCTGATCTCGAGGCAGCAACCGAAAAACAAGTTATCGTGGCAACGTATAATATGTTTAAAGAGGGAGTCGACGTACAAAAGCTAAATACTCTCATCTTCGCGACGCCTATATCAAAAATCACTCAGGCTGTTGGGCGTATCTTGCGTAAAAAACACGAAGATCATTATCCTTTAATTGTTGACATATGGGATGTTGTGTCGCAGTTTGAGAAGTGGGGCATTACCAGGCAGAAATACTATAAGAATAAAGAGTTCATAACTAATTTGGATGATCATGAACATAGAACAAGGGATGAAGTAGAGAATCAGTCGATCGATGCTAGTTGCTTGACTAGCGATGAAGAAGATTAGCGGAAGATCGTGTAAGTAGTTCCAGCGTCCGACGGCTTGTTCCAGCAACCTTATATTCGCCGTGCTTTTAAACAGGTATTTTACATTTTCAAGAAAATTGTTAATGTAATTCATTGAAAAAGGTCTGAATAATGTTCTTGTAGTTTTCCTAATATTATGAAAGCGAAGAAATAGAATCTGCCTTAATCAAAATTCTTGTACCATCGAACTTTTCAAGATCAAAGCCGCCAAACATCCCATTCGCCTGAGCACCATATTCCTTTATCTTGTCCTGCAGGAAAGATATAGCATACTCCTCTCCAGCCAACATGCCCTTTGTACCATCTTCCCGATAGTGCACGCCCGCAAAATCTCTCCCAAGAGAAATATTTGAAGCCAACTTGTTTAGCTCTCCCACTATGGTCATCGATGAAACATCCTCTCCAGAATACACGTTTAATGAGTCTCCAGAAGCATCAGCAATATATGCTAAACGACTCCCAGATACCCAAGGGATTCTAACTCCCTCACTATCGTGCGTCGCTACCATCGCTTTCAAGACGGTTGTGCATGCGCCCGCGACTAACGCATGACCTGCGGGGCAGGATGGATGTGTTGGAGAACCTTCCTGAAACAATACATCTAGGTAATAATTCTGTCCACCCAGAACTTCCCCGCCATTACTGATATTAAGAGAATTGACCAATGACAATATACCGCTTCCAATATCAGCGTTAGTTTTGATAGTATTCAGTTTATCTACGTTGGCGCGGAGGGTTGCGTTATTATTGGCTACGGTGATGCGCTGCGCTAAGACTTCTGGTCTAATGCGCAGGGTCAAGCCATACTTCATGCGCCACGCGGTGTGTAAAGCCCCTGCGCTTACCTCCGCCAACGCACTCAATGCCGCAGGTGAGCCTCCATCACTCCAAACACTAGAGTTTACGTCAGAATTGTCATAACCAACTGTACCCACTCCATAAGTATTTAGAATCAACGCTGCGTTATAGTAAAACTGGAAGAATGGGTCTCTATGCACAATAGATCCGAGCATCCTCGGAGAATATATATATTTTAGTGTTCCGGAGATATCTGATAGAGTATCTCCGGTGACCCCCTGTTGTACACCGAGCCATCCCGCCATAGAGAGCATTGAATGTGCGTCATTCTCTAAATAATACTTCTGCGTCATAGGTAAATTACCATAGTGAAATGGGTGCAGGAGAAACTGAGATATGTAAGGACCAATCGTCTCATGAGAGTGGTTACCGCGGAGAAGGGTTTGAGTTGTAATCGTCGTTCCGATAACAGGAGCAGTTATGTCGGATGCGTACTTGTTCAACTCCGAAACAACTGTTGCCACAGTATCGTCGCCATCCCAGTCGGCAAAAGGCGTATCTCTCAATAGTCTCATTGCATATACTTCCATCATCTCAAACATCATCTCGCCGGAATCTATAGCATGCACGGTTAGATCAATGGCGTGCGGCTGTTTACCTTCGTTGTTAAGTGCATTGGCGACTGGCACCCCTTCGAGTTTTCTAACAGCGTTGGCATGTCTGGGGATCAATGCCAGCAGATCCTGCGTATTCATCTTGACAGCCTCAATAAGAGGGTCTATATCGGACTTCTTCACAAAACCACTAGTTGCATTATGGTCTAGAGTTTTCCCGAATACGTATGGATAGTAGTCGTCCGAACCATCGTTATATATGGTTAGATCGTAGTAGGTTCCAGTTGTTTTGGGGATAGCGTAGGCTTGCTGGCACTCGACGCTCTTCTGGCGGTAGCTCAACTTATTGTAGTCTGTTGTGGTGATGGTGGAAGTGCCGTTGATCTGATTATTGATCAAGATGTCTGTGTCCCTACGAATATTTCTGGCGACGGAGCTGTACTGATTGTTCAGCTGGATCGTCGCGTTTGCACGACTTTTGATACTCATGAATTCGTTGAGATAGTTCATTACTTATCATAACACTGGTTAAACTTTTACTTTATTAGTTTTCCACCACTTGATGGAAAACTAATAAATGAAAAATGTCAAATTACGTTTGATCTGCCACACCCAATCTACTGTTGTAGTTGATACCCGTCGACTCCAGTTGATGCACCTGTTCCACGATTTCCAGCGTGAAAGAGTGAAACGCATCAATGAAGTCAAACAAAGCATCATTTTGGTCCTTGAATTGAAACTCTAACTCTCGGAGTTCTTTAAGTGGCGTGTCTAGAAAGGTTTTACCGTTGGAGATGAACGTATTAAAGAGGATGTTTCCCGGTGCGGCCGACAAACTAAGCTTCGCGAAGATGTTATCAGTCGAACCACTATTGCTCATATCGCCGAGGATTACGTTTTGTTGTGGTAGGATCTGCATGAAGATGTAGTTTTCGCCTGCAAGTGCGACAGGTCTGTTGAGCGTGCGGGTGTTAACGGTTCCGCCGGAGCCTGTGCTCGAGGAGTCGATGGGGGCTGGAATTTTGAAGCCGCGCGCAACCTGTTCATCAGTCCAGCCCAACGCAGCCTGATCAAAGCTGGTTAATAAAGTAATCTGATATCCAGATGGGATGTTCACCAGTTCGTCTGACGACGTACCAGTGACTCCTATTAAAAATACGGGATCTGCTGGAAGAAATTCAAATGGATTGTCTGCGGTGATGCTATCTTCGTCTATGAGTACAGCAGAATAGATGGTATCGATACTTTTAACCAATTCGACGTCAAATGTTTGATCAATCACAGTGTTCTGCTGCAATGTGCTAAAAGCGGTATCCACTGGTTCAAAACCGAGAATCTCAGCAGGTGTTCCAGATAAAGACCATAATAGCTGGAATGGCAGACCAGTACCAATGCGCACCTGATTGCCACCTACACCACCATCAACATCGTTTCCTGCTGTTTCTACAATATTGACACCAATGTCGATAGAAAATGTGTCACTATCGATCACAGTAATAGGATGGGTCGTATTAATTAGCGCCAAGTTGATACCGGCGAATGAAGTAGCGCCCGTGATGGTCACCAACTGACCGTCCGCGAAGCCATGTCCATCGACGCGCACCTCGATTACCGATGTTCCGGCGGTCGTGAAAAATGGCGAAGCAACCTGAATAGAAGATAATGAAGAAAATGTACAAATATCACTAACGGTATCAATAGTTACCTCAAATTCGTGAAAATTGTCTTCATCGCGTCTCACTGCATTCATAGACGTCTGAATCTGGGTCTGCAATGAAGAGGGCCTATAATTACCCGGTGGAATGGAAGCTGTGAAGATATTAGTAGAACCTTCGTTCCTCCAATAAATCTTATTATTCGCCTTGTTCAAAGGCGTATCACGAATCAACTGTTCTGTATTCGGAAATTCTGAAGAACGCATAATAATCTTTTTAATATTGTAAAACGTACGACCAAGACCTACCTTATAGTGATTGTGGAATGGGTAGATGGTTTTGTCTCGATCGCGGCTGTCAATATTAACCAAAGTCCGTCTATTCTTAAAATACCTTGTCTCTTCGCCAGCCTGCTGATTGATCGCCTGCACATTCTCCGCCTCTAAGCTCTTAATGTCGTTCACGGCGTTGGTCAACAATAAATCATCTGGATCCAACGTTTCCTGCAAGTCCAATGCCTGCTGCTCCAACGCTGCATTGGCTTCGTCGAACAACGATGGTTCTTGCCTCAATGCAAGTTTGTCTGCATTCCTCTTTTCCTCGATATATCGTCTAAACTCGATTTCTCGCTGAACTGCATTATCGTCGTTGCGCACGTCGCGCACATTGGGGTCCACGAATTTATTCGTGAACAACATGGTGTCGTTAAAATTCTCCCTTCTCGGATTGTCTGGATTACGCTTACGCTGTTGTTGTTTTACATATATTTTCTTAAACATATCTCTATTTTCTTCGTATTTTGTGTGAGACGATGGATTATTGAAAAATTCATCGGTTTCATTGAATGGCATTCTACCATAAGACACGTCCAACTCTTGATGAAAATCGTCATAATTATCGCGAACATATCGCTGATTTGCCGGAATATAATTAAATCTTCGTTCCATTACCATTAATTGATAATTTATTTTGCTTAATATTCTGCATCCAAACATAAGTTCGTCGCAATCCTTGGAATACATCAATCTTGGGCTCATAATCAATGATACGCTTTGCTTTGTCGATGTTTGCGTATGTCTTGGGGACGTCTCCTTGTTGATTTGATATGACCTCTATATTAGCGGTATTTCCAGTGACCATTTCGCACATCTTGATAAATTCCTTCAGTGATGTTGTTTGATTATTGCCCAAATTAAAAATTTCATACTTAATTCCTTGACGGTAATGATACATCAACCCAACAATCCCATCAACAATATCATCTATATATGTATAGTCTCTTTCAGAAGTTCCATCTCCGTATTGATATATTTTCTTTTTCTGAGAAATAGCGTCTAAGAATTTGAGAGGGGCCATGTCTGGGCGTCCCCGAGGACCATACACCGTGAAAAACCTCATCCCAATGCAATTCAACTTATATAATCTGTTATACAATGAACATAATTCTTCGACACTCTTCTTAGTCCACGCGTAAATACTATTCACCTTGTCTATTATATCTGTTTCCCTGAATGGGGTGTCGTTCAAACCATAAACACTGCTGGATGACGCAAACAAAAATAATTTTACTCCATTCCTTACAGATTCTTCTAACAAATGACATGTCGCTTGAATATTGTTCTTAATATATGTATCTGGGCGCTCCAAGCTTCGCCGAACACCTGCATATCCACCAAGGTGGATGATAATATCAGGCTTTTCCTCTGAAATAATATCTGTTTCTCCCATATCATCGTGTATGAACATAAAATTCTTATATACCTCCAGATCTTTCAAATTGTTTTGTTTTAACATTGGATCATAATAATCATTCATACTATCAATGCCGATAACTTTGTGATTATCCTGTAATAATCGTGAACAGGTATGAAAACCTATAAATCCACAAGATCCAGTAACGATGATTTTCATTTATTCTAAAGTAGCCTTTTGTTTATAAGCTTTAGCTATATATTCTAAACCAGAGTCTAAGGTATGCTGAAATCGAAACCCCGTCGACAATAACTTAGTTGAATTTGAACTCATCCGTTCAACATCTCCATCCCTAGCCTCTTCGTAATTTATGTTAACGCATTTGGTCAGCTTCACAATTTTCTTAGCCAACTCCTTGATGGATACTTCGTCTTCGTAACCTACGTTATATATCCCTTCTTTGCCCTTAAATGCGCAAAACATATTGGCCAGGGCTACATCTTCTACATGCACAAAACTCCTACTCTGATCCCCTGATCCGTAAATTGTAATATCCTCCCCCTTCATCGCCTTATTAAAGAAAGTCGCGACGCATGCAGCATATGGTCTAGATGAATCTTGATGAAATCCAAATACATTGAAATATCGAAGTATAGATACATGCATATTAGTTGTTTGGTTGAAGAGATTGCAGTAGTCCTCAGCATGCATTTTGCTCATTGCGTAAGGGCTCACAGGTTTCAGTTCAAGAGATTCTTCTTTTCTGAAAGGAAGAGAATTACCATAGACCGATGATGAGCTGCTGAAGACAAACCCCTTCACCCCAGCCTTCGCTGCTTCTTCAAGCAAGATGATGGTGCCCTGGACATTAATATGTTCGTAATCAGCTGGAACTCTAAAAGAGTCTGCGACGCTAATCAAAGCACCCATGTGGAAAACATAATCCACGTCCCGCATAATTCCATAAACTAGTTCTCGATTCATGAAAGAGCCTTTAAATAAAGTATATTTGCATTTCCATGAATCGAGGAGGTCTTTGCACTTGCCATAGTAGCCATCGTCTAGGATACGAATCTCGGCGTCAATTTTGTTCAATTGCCTTACTAACTCGCTTCCAATGAATCCCAAACCACCTGTCACCAAAACAATCATTCTTATTATGGTAATTCGTTTTCTTTTTAACAATTATACCATACTTTTTTAAAATTAAACGAAATTATTTTAAAAAATGAAAAACAATACAAAACAATAATGGTCAAAATGTACACACAACAAGATATCAAATATTTGATGGAACAATTTGATAGAAGAAATATATCTTATGAGTTCAAGGATGAAACATTGACGTTCAAACTCGATAATCGCGGTTCTATCATTTTAATTGGAACCGATAGAAGCTTTCTCATCGTAGACAATCCATCTCTCAAGGAACTTGATATGAGTTCCATCCTCGTTGGTAATGTCGTTTTCAATAAAAAAACATTAAATCGTAATTATTTGTTGTTCTGTATTAACAAAAATAATAAGAATATATTTGACAATTACAATGATCTCACAACAGTCTACTACCAACTCGACTACGAAGTCAAAACAATTAGAGCAGAACGGGTAAAGTTCAATGAGGATAGTACTCAAACAGAGGTTTAAAACAAAACAACAATTACGTTCAATGGATAATCAAAACAAAACAAATTTTGACCTGATTAAACAGTTTCACCATCTCTTCAACTTAGATGTCAGAGAAGTTCCATATTTATCTTGTTTTCAAAACCAAAAATTAATGAAATTACGTTTAGCTCTTATTGATGAAGAAGTCCAAGAACTACATGATGCTGTGGAACAAAGTGATTTTATCGAAGTAATCGATGCTGGAGCAGATTTACTCTATGTCGTGTATGGCATGTTTTCAGCTCTTGGCGTAGATGCCAATGAAGCCTTCCGTCTGGTGCACGAGTCCAACATGACAAAATTGTGCAATAGTGAACAGGAAGCTATTGACACTGTAGAATGGTATAAAGAAAAACGACCAGAGTTTGAAGCTGCATATGAAAGACACGTTAACGGCAAATGGCGCGTCTTTGATAAGAAATCGGGAAAAGTTCTGAAAAATAAATATTACAAACCGGTTGACTTAAAGGGGCTATGTGGATTATCGTCGTGATTTATAGTTTAAATCCTTGCGTTTAGCTTCTTCGAGTTCATTATCATAATTTACAAAGTTAAAATTGCCAATATTTCTATTATCTATGTGATGTTGAATTAATACAATATCTTGGTCTGTCAGAATGCTTTGTTCTCGGAAAAAATTAATGGCTTTGAACAACTGATCGTAGTCGTCAGTAGTGTGAAAACTATTCTGTAACGGCACCTTTGTACGATAAACCCCTGTCTCCTCATAACGTAGATTATCCATAGTCCTTCTTCCTAGCTTTTTCAGATATTCATTGATATAATCAGTGTTCTTCGCCACGATCAAATGCAACATCATTTTACCATCTCCCAGATTTTGCCTTGCCTTTTGAGCGATATGATGCTTTGGGTGACGAGGATCCAGGGCAAATATGTTTTTGAATTGTTCTTCTGTGATATTAATTTCTTTGGAGAAGAGGGAAACAAAGTACGTTTCGATGACGTGATTGTACTTTCGAGTTATTGGGAACAAGAATAAAAATCCTATATAATTTTCCATTATTAAGTATAATGGAAAATAGAATTCAGTATCTTCCAAACTTATTGCAGCTTGGTATAACCCCAAACCAATTTTGTTTCGCGCAGAGCGCGTGGCTGGCAGCACTCGGCATCAGACATAACAGTGATCTGGACATAGTCCTCCACCCATCAGTTTTTAATCAATATAAATCCAAAATAGACAAATTAAAAAATGTTGATCTAAAGATCAATAGTAAAAAATTTCAAGAACTTGGGTGTATGGATGATACACAACTCTTCGATCAGTACATCACTCAAATAGATGGATTTCTATTCTCTAACTTATCGTTTTACGTTAATCTTCTAAACAATCGCTTAAAACAAAACATAAAAGTAGAGAAAACAAAACAAATTCTAGAGCTACTCAATAATTATTTTAAAGAGTATAAAGATGATTACTTAATCACAAAAGTAAAGTTTGACGAAATTAAGCAAGACGTTTATTCGTATTTCATGTAGAACACCATATTCTCGATCTTATTGTGTGGTGAGGTTTCATCAATAATTAGGAAATGGTTTGTAGGCAGATTGCATAGAATCTCCGTGAATTGTTTGTAATCCTTAAAGTATTTGCCATATAGCTTGAAGAGTAGTTTGTGATTCGTTTGGGGTCCGATGATGGTGACTAAACTATTGTTCCTCAGGCGCCCTAGGTCGTATTTGGTCAAACGGAGCTGTTCCTCGTCTTCAATCATAATTAAGTTATATTGATAAACATTATAACTTATTTTTGCGTATAATTATTATTTATTGTTCTGGTTCTGGTGCAGGTTCTATGGGTTGGGCGCGACAAGAATCACATCGTTCGCACGTCTGGCACAGTTGCCCAAAGAAAATCTGTCGATTGGCATTCAAAACATCCTTCCCATTACGCTGCAAATAGCGTCGGAGCTCGTTGTTGTTCATGCCCTGAACCTGTGCATCGCGGTATCTGCTCGATCTATAGTCGGTGAACACCCGTCCGTCTGACATCAAACTGGGGCAATCTTCCTTTGTGTTATTCATATTACCTTAATAACAGAAAATTATTCAAGCAACGCCCGCAACTCCACAAAGAAAGTCTGGAGGTGTATAAAGTTCCGAGAAGACACCACCATCTTCGCATCATACGACGCAGCCAATTCATATACACGATCTATATCAATATCCAATCCACGTATATTTACCAAACTCCTCTTAATGATATCCTCAAATGCTACATTCTTGCTCATCAACAAATACAACGTTTCGGTTATCTTACTAAACGTACTTTTTCCCAAGTTCTTCACCATTTCATCCACTATGTTTTCATAAAATTGATATTTGTCGTTGTTCTCCTTAATAAGGTGAGTATCTAACTCAAACATCTCTGGTACCCGAATATCTAAACAACGACTCTGCAATGGCTCTATCAATCGGTGAATATTCTTGGTCAACAAAATTACTCTACAATTCTTCATAATCATCTCGAAATTTCCACGCAAGATATATTGCGTTTGCTTTGGCAAATCCTCAACTCCATGCAAAACGACAACCTTGTGCTCGTGCGTTAAAATATTCTTGGTAGATGCAAGTTCTGTTAATAGCTTCGGCAACAGACTCCTTGAATTATATCCAAAGTCCCCGATCAAAATTTCAATATGCACGTTAGTATAAAAAATAGGAATCCTGATATCCTTCGAATTAACACGTTCCGTTTTTTCCTCAAAATACATCTTACCCATTTTTGGATACATCCTTTTTAAAAGATAATTACATGCATGAATTGTTGACTTTGTTTGTCCATATAGTATCAGATTCGGCAAGACCTTTTTGTCAATCAGATTATCTAGCTTCTTTATGCATTCTGCCATTGCACTATATATTATTTCAACTTAAAGTCATAATATCAATAAATGTATTCATGTACAAGGCAATTGTGTGCGTAGATAAACGCTGGGGTATTGGTCGTCATGGTTCATTACCGTGGAGAAATAAAGAAGATATGAAATTCTTTAAACAAACAACAACCGCCACTCAAAATAAAACAAAAATAAATGCAGTCATCATGGGCCGGTTGACGTGGGA
>JACCDQ010021840.1_pt1 | contig 28845 bp, 19 predicted proteins | sample 7446031 | NCBI WGS metagenome assembly JACCDQ01 (sample SAMN15323442, study PRJNA562643) | freshwater metagenome | isolation source: river surface water | place: USA:Blue River Watershed | collected 2017-08-17 | reverse complement strand
CTAGTCAAATGCTCACGGTTTTGGTAGAATTGAAGTAGGTTGTTCAACAAAATTTGGTTTTGTGTCAAGTACAGGGACGGCGCGGCAGTGGCGGCGGTATCGGCGGTGTCGGCGGTGGAGGCAGAGGCAGAGGCAGAGGCAGAGGACGCCGACAATGTGCCATGCGCAAGAATGGGCGCGAGGTGGAGTGCTGAAAGCGACTTCAATACATCGTGATTTTTGGCGGTGACTGCGAAATCCATGGTGGTGTGGTAAGTGTGTGCCTGCGCGTGAAAAAAAAAGATCGAGATCGCGTGGAAAGATGGAGATGTGTTTAGGCGAAAGAAAAAAATACATGCGCTGCCCTCTGGTCGCGCGATCGACTTTAAGTGTCTTTTGTGAGAAGCCGTCTGTCTATCTCATCAGTCTCCCAAAAACTGCCACAGACGCGGCAAGCAAAAGGACCACGCAAACGATGGAAAAAAAATCTCGCCCAACCATAACACCGTTCGCCGCCGCCATTGCATTGCAATCCTATCCCATCCCATCCAATCGATCATCTTCCGACCATGAACGCCAAAAACTGGACCAATTACATCTTCGGACCGTTGTCCGAAAAGTACTGCGTGTATTTCCTCATCATGAGCATCCTTGCCTTCGTGGTGTTGGTGTTGGTGGGCATCGTCGAAGTGCACTGGTTGTTGACTCATCCAAAGTGGAACTTCCGCGTCGTGTTCAGCGGCTTGGTCATCCTGCTCAACTTGTTTCTCGTGTACTTCGTCAATCGCTTGTTCTACAGCAAATGTATCGCCGCTCTGTAAAGGGGGTCCTTTCGCATTCCCATAAGAAACATGATTGATTACCGATGCATACCCTGGGTGGTATTCATGGGTTTCAGAAATTGGTCGCGGATGGCGACGTTGTCGACGTAGGAGGTAGGTGCGACGAAGGGGTTCTGGTGGGTCTGAACAATCGGTTCGCGCATGGCCAGTGCTTCTTCTAAACATTCGCGTCGATTTTGCACGGAGGTGTCCACCATCATCAGCGGTGGCGGCGGTGGCGGAAACAACTGCTTCATTCGTGGCGAAGGACGCGGAGTGCGACGACAGGGGCTCGCGTCATTTCCTTGCGGGGTCCACTTCCAGCGGAGGAGCATTCCCTTGGGTTTGGTGCTGCGGTGGCGGTGGCGATACGACGGTTGTTTGGACGCGAAGGTGCAATGGTGGCAGTGGCAGTGGTTGTGGCGGTGGTTGTGGCAGTGGTTGTGGCGGTCGTATTGCTGTTGTTGTCGTGCAGAGATTTCTTTTCCGAAGGAACAACGCTGTCGTGGCCGGTTGGGTTGCCTTCGCTGTCGCATTTGTGGATCACCAATTGTTGCGTGAAGAGGAAGTGTTCGTCCAACTTTTGTCGGCGTTTCAAGTTGCATTCCAGACAGGCCAGGTGGATGTTGTCCCAATCGTGTCCGAGGTCGTTGCGGGTGCGGTCCACCGACCACTGTTTCTTTTCGCGCGCCACTTCGTATAACACCAGCATCGAATCGTTGCAGTACCGACAGCGAAGAGAACACGCCACCATGGCGTGCAAGATGTCGGAAAGCGTGATGAACTGCTCTGGATCGAATTTGCATTTCACCACATCCTGGTGCTTGTATCCAAGGCGCTTGCGCTGCAGTTCGCGCCAAATCCATCGTTTGACCAACTCGTCTTCTCCACCATCGTTTTCTTCTCCTCCCTCTTCGTCCACTTTATCATTGTCTCCGCTCACTCCTTCGCGGTCTTTGCGCAAATTCCATCCGTCTGCGTGCATGCTGCGCACCAATCGCCATTGTTCTGCCACCGTCAAATACTTGCGCGCAAAGGTCCACTTCGCTGCACACACGCGCAACACTGGCTGGGATGCCGTTTCCCCCTCTTCATCGTATTCGTCTTCGTATCCTTCCACGTCTTCTTCCACGTCTTCTTCCACGTCTTCTTCCACGTCTTCTTCCACTTTCACTTCTTCATTTGCCGACGTTACAGGTGGCGACGTTGAGTGTTTCAACCACTGCACCTTGGTCTTCTCCTGGTTGCCGCGACCGTGCTTCGAGAAGGATGACGAACTGTTGGGCATCGGCGGATTCCAATGGATGCTGCGCACCTGCGATGATGTGGACAACGAAGACATGGGCAACGAAGACTACTTCTGTGGCAAAGTGAAACCGCCAAATCGAAAATTATGCGAAAAAAACAACGAAGATGGGGAATGATTTGAAGGTGTTACATCGACAGAAAGAAAAAAAGACAATTATGTTACACGCGTGTAACATGTGCACGTACAATATACAACACACGAGAAACAGACAAACACACGAGAAACAGACAAAAGGGATTGATCACGGATCGCTGGTAATCAGCCGCGACGCGATGTTCATGACCTGCAGTTCTTGCATGAGCAACTTACACGCATACGCCAAGCGCACAAAGGAGAAATCCGTCGTGTTGTCGCAAAAGTGACACTTGTGCACCCGGAACTGCGGATTGTCGTTGAAACTGGCGATTTGGCCACACCGTTTGCAGACATGGATCATGTACTTGTCCGACGCGTAATACATGCGATCCACAACAAACGCCGCCGCGCCGTGCGCCACCATGCAGTCACGCTCCATCTCACCGAAGCGCAAGCCCCCTTCGCGACTGCGCCCCTCCGTCGGCTGGCGCGTCAAAATCACATTCTGTCCCACCGAGCGACTGTGCACCTTGTCATTCACCATGTGCTTCAGCCGCTGGTAAAACACCGTGCCAATGAACACGCTGCACGCATGCTGCTCCCCCGTCTCCGGGTCGTACACCAACTCCTCGCCCGTGGCTTCAAACCCCAGCCGCGCCAACTCCGCGCAGATGGTGCGCACGTCCAACTCGCCAAAGGCCGTGCCGTCGCCGAACATCCCGAGCTCCAACAACAATTTCCCCAACAAGGTCTCCTTCAAATGCCCAATCGTCATGCGCGAAGGGATGGCGTGCGGATTCAAGATGATGTCAGGCTGGATGCCCGAGGCCGTGAACGGCATGTCTTCCGACCGCACCGCGCGCCCCACCGTGCCCTTCTGCCCATGCCTCGAACTGAACTTGTCGCCAATCACCGGCCGACGCACCGCACGCGTCTTCACCTTGGCAAAGGTGTACCCGTCCCCGTTGCGATCCATGCAGTTGCGGTCAATGTACGTCTCCTCCGACGTCTTGAACATCTTGCTCTGGTCCTCGTACTTCAACAACTTTGTAGGATCGTTGCGGTTCTCCTTGATCGGCGACACCTTCGCAATGATGATGTCCCGATTCTCCACCAACCGATTCTCCGGAATCTCCCCCCGGTGATTCACCTTGTCGTAATTCGCCCCCAAATTCATCCCCTTCGTCTTCAACTTGTCCGGCTTGCAACGAATCTCTTCGTCCCCGTTGATCTTCTGCTTGTCCTCGTCCTTCTCCGTGTGGTACACCGTGACCAACGCCATGCCGCGGTCAATCGACCCCTGGTTCACCAACAACGAATCCTCCTGGTTGTACCCCGTGTGCGACATGATGGCCACGATCAACTGACTGCCACATGGAATGCTGTGCAACTGCATGATGTTCATGATGCGCGTGTCCACCAGCGGCCGCATCGGATAATTCAGCACGTACGCCGTCTTGTCCATGCGCAAATGGTAGTTGGTGGCGTACACCCCCATCGCCTGCTTGCCCTGCGCACATTGGTACGTGTTGCGCGGGGACTGGTTGTGTTCCGGAAAGGGAATGCACGATGCCAACACCCCCAGAATCGTGGAAGGATGGATCTCACAATGCGTGTACCATTTCCGGTTGGTTGCGGCTGCGGCGAATGCACCTGCTTTTCCTCCTCCTTCTCCCCGGTTGACGCGCACCAACTCGCGCGGCGACACCGCCACCATCGCGAACGCCTGCTCTTCGCTGTCAACGTACTCGATGATCGGCTCATCCACCGTCGATGAACTGGTCACCAACTCATCCCAGGTGCATTCACCGCGATCCAGTCGCGCAATCAAGTCCGCGCTCCAAGGAATAGTGCCCGTGGCCGGATCCACGCGCAACAACGGCCGCGTCAACCGCCCCGCGTCGTTGCACACCCGGATCTCCATCCAGCGATAGTCAAACACGATGGATGTGTACACATTCAGGATGCCGCGCATCTTCATCGCTTTCAATCGCTGGTAGCATTCCAGCGGCTGTTCAGCAATGCCAACCCACGCCCCGTTCACAAACACCTTGACTTGGTTGTGCAGCCGGATTTGTCGCCAGCGCTCGGACCCCACCGCCACCACCATCGGCAACACATACTCATGCAAGGACACCGAGCTGGAGTGAATCGTGACGTGGGTCATGTAACTCAAGTTTTTCACGACGCCAACCGATTGCCCCTCCGGGGTTTCCGCAGGACACAAATACCCCCAACTCGTGTTGTGCAACTTGCGCGGCGGAATCAGCTTCCCGCTCTTGTCGGTGGGCGTAGATACGCGGCGCAAATGACTGAGGGTGGAAAGGTAGTTGAGGCGATTCAACACCTGCGCCACCCCCACCTTGTTGGAGACCGCCGAATGCTTGATGCCGAAATCCCCCGTGGAGAGCGCGCGCTTGATCGCGTTCTCAATCGTGATGGACTTGACGATTTTGTTGATGTTGGTCAGCGTGATGATGTTCTCGTAGTCGTCGTTGGTGCGCCACGAACCACGATCAATCTCGCGCTTGATGTTCTTCTCCATGTCCTTAACCAATTTGTTGAAATGGTTGCGGTACAAGTTGTTCAGCAAAGGCCCCGCCAGATCGAGCCGCTTGTTCATGCACGCGTCGCGATCGTCCTGCGCCGCCAACTGGAACGAGGCGAGCAACAACTTGCGTGCCATGTACCCCAAGAAATACAACTTCTGTTCACGCGACTGACAATGCGGAAACAAATCGAAGTTCAACAAATCGATGGCATAGTCGTACCTTTTCTTCGACTCCACCTCCCGATCGCGACATCGATCCTTTTCCTTTTCCTTTTCCTTGTCCTTTTCCTTTTCCTTGTCCTTGTCCTTGTCCTTTTCCTTGTCCTTTTCTTTCTCAGGTTCACCAACACCTTTCCCAAGAGCAGGCGCAGGAGAAGAAAGAGGATGGATCGTCGTCGTCGATACATATGCGTCAGTGCGGGGTTTCGAAACTTTGCCGCGCGACAACAATTGATCAATCGCGGTTTCCGCGTGGTGCGGCAAAGCCCGCGAAGTTTGTTGTGCCAGTGGTACACTGGGATCAAACTCTTCATCTTCGTCGTCTTTCGCAGGAGTGGGTCGCCCTACTCGTCTTCCACCAGGAGGGAAAGTGTTCAGCGCGGATGTGGCGGTAGCGGATCCAGCCGCAGAAGCGGTACCGGAACCAGAACCAGACGTGGAGATGGAGTGGGTGGAAGTCGCGGATGCGGCAGCGACGGCGGCGGCGGCGGCAGTGGATGGTTTCTCTGCCGAATCCGCCTGACTGAAGGCAAGATGACCCATGATGAATCGAATCGCTTCTTCCTGCGTCAAACACCGACTGGCCTCCACAATGCTCGCCTCCAAGGCCGCCAACAACGGTTGTTCTTTTTCGTGCTCCACGTCCAACAAAATCATGCGACAAATCTCCTTGTCAGACATGACCCCCAGCGCGCGAAACATGATAAACAGCGGAATGGGATGCTTGATGCGCGGCAATTCGAACAAAATCGGAAACCCGAACCCATTGTTCTTGCTGCTGAGCATCATGTTGATTTGCTTCGGAGAGATGCACTTGTAGTCCGGCACCGACTTGATTTCGGCGCGCCACGAGTACTTGGTGTCGTTCTTCGACACGTTGAAACAATTCACACGATTCTCCCCCGGCCGCTCCTGCGCCAAAATGATCTTCTCCGAGCCATTGATGATGAAGTACCCCCCGGGATCGTGCTTGCACTCGCCCGTCTGCGAATGCTCAAAGTGCTTGTATTGGTTCAGCACACAAATGCTGGAGCGCAACATGATGGGCAACTTGCCGATGTGCACGTTGGGGAAGGTTTTGTGGTACGTCTGCGTTTGTTCCAGATCGTCGCCGCTGCGCACCACGTACTTGACATTGACGTTGATCATCGTCGCGGCTGCGTAGGTGAAATTGCGCAACCGCGCTTCCTGGGGAAACATCAACTTTACGGCACCGTTGTTCTCGTGGATTTGTGGACGGTAAATCTGAAAATCACTAAAGGTCACGAATACTTCCAGGGCGTACTTGCGACAAGCCACGTTGTAATACTTGTTGTGCACGATGCGCACCGGATTGAACATCTCGATCGTGCGAATGATTTGGAAGTTGACGAAATTGTTGTACGATTCCAACTGGTGGCGCACGAAGCGCTCCAAATGCTGTCCACGAAAATACGATTCAATCACCGTCCATGGCGCTTCCCGCAAAAACTCTTCACTCTCTTCTTCCACCTCTTCTTCTTCCACCTCTTCTTCCACCTCTTCTTCTTCATCCATTGCTGCTTCCATCGCTGCTTCTCCTGCTTCTTTCACTTCTTCTTCGTCGTCCGACGATACTTCCATCGATTCGGCGTCAACGTCGTCGTTGCGCAAAAACGAAGAAGGAACTGCGCGCATTTGTTCGCCAAACCAAAATTCACGTCAATGGAATGCGCCGTTTTCGGATTGGATTAAAAATATGAACCAACAAAGCTTCCGCCGCCACCTGCTTTCACCCACAACCAGGCCGTTCTCAGCGTTTTTTTTTCGCGAATGACAAGTTCAATCGCGACAATCCTTTTTCTTCCGCGAGTGTAGTCTCCGTCGTCCTCGTTCGTGTTTTGTTTCCTTGCTGGGCCTGGCATCCATTGCGCGCGCATTACCTCATTCATGTCCTCGACCAACAAGACGATCTCCATCAATGCAGATCTGTTTCGACTCGGCAAATCCAAGACGAGAAAGAATCCATCCGTCAAAATACCAAAGGTGAAGCCGCTCATCACACCGTCCGTGCTGAAAAACAAACTGCTAAAACGCATCCGTGAACACCGCGAAAAACATGCCGCGGATTCGTCAACCGCATCCTCATCATCAACTTCCTCCGCTGCCGCATTTCCGAGTGATTTGAGTTGTCCACCTGCGTCGGCGTCGGCTTCGGCGTCGGCAACCGCGGCTGAAACGGAAGACGAATTTCAAGAATCCGTCCAATATTTGGAGAGTTTGTCCTCCGCGCGGCAAAAACAGTCGACGTCCACGACGTACGGAAACAAAACCATGCGCGCGCGGCAACCCGTGGAACAACTCGTGGAACAACAACAACAACAACCTTCCGCATCGGCCTCCGCAATCCAATTTGCAACAGCCCCCGCTAACCCCGCCGCCATCCACATTGCCACGACACCCTTCCCCTCCTCAGCCTCGACCTCAAGCATCACTCCCGTCGCCGACGTTCCCTACGGCGTTCTGAAAGGCGGCACCAAACCCACGTACCGCACTTGGAACAAAACCCTGCGTCATCCCGTCACGGTACCTGTCTCAACCGACACTCCCGGCTCCTCGACCGTGATCATTCCAACCTTGGTACTCCCCGCCGCGGAATCAACGATGGTTGGGGGCAGTGGCGGATCAGTGTCTTCTTCGTCTTCTTTGTCTTCTTCGTCTTCTTCGTCTTCTTCGTCCACTGGATCTGCGAATCACCCAACGGGCGCGGTGGTCCAGATGGTGCCGGTGAAACAAATCGTGACCCGCAAAGTCAAGAAGACGTACACACTCGGGAAACACAAAGGCAAGCGAATTGTGTCGGTGCTGGTAAAAGATCGCGCGACGCGCAAGAAAATTGTCGATGCGCAAAAGATGCTGCGCAAGCGCTCCATTCCGGAAATGAAACAGTACCTGAAAGATCACCAACTCTTGAAAGTGGGCAGCACGGCACCCAACGACATCGTGCGCCAAATGTACGAGAGCGCCATCATGACAGGAGAAATCGTGAACGACAATACCGACGTCCTCCTGCACAACATCACCAACGACGCCGACTCCACCACCGGAGGAAACAATCTCGACAATCATTAAAAGACACCAACACCTCCCCCACCCCCACCGCCACTTTCACGTCGCACCCCCGTTTTTTTCTCACGTTGACGTACCAACACAGACGGACGGACGTACACACGCCCACACACCATTCGTTCGGAGCACACGATGGATCGTTTGCCAGAAGAGGATTCTCTGTTTTTCCAGAGGTTGCAAGATTACGTCGGCGACCCTCTGCATTTGTACGGCAGCGTCAATCGCTGGGATTACTTCCCGCAAGCGAGCGACGTCGATGCCGCCATTTTCACCTCCAGCATGGACAGCACCGTCGCACGCGCCTTGGCGTTCCTGCAACTACCGCGCACCCAAATCAAAGAATTTCACCAAACCTTTTCCATGCGGGACCAAAGCGTCATCCACGGCCGCAAACTGAAGCACGAAGCACATCCACCGTTCGATCTCTTCATTTACCACGAGAAAGACCGGGAGCGCGTTTTAGAGAATTTGCGCCAAAGCAATCAGTTGCCATGGTTTCTGGTCTCGCTGATGTTCGTTCTGAAAAGTCTTTACTATCGCTTCCATCTCATCCCCAAATCGTGGTTTGTGTACTGCAAAAACTTTTTGTACTACAGCTATTTCAATGCGACGTTGCGCTTCTACAACAAAACCATGTCCAACACAGTCATCTTGTAACAAACAAACGAACGAAGATGAATGGACGGTGAAACGGAATGACAACATTTCATCATGTTGTGACAACCTTCGTCATAGTCACAGTATGATGACGACAATGATCGTCCATCGAATTCAAACAACATCAAAGTGCATTGCATTACATGCGACGTACAGCCTCTTTTTCCGCCAAGATTTTCTCATTGGCGCGTTGAATCCAGACACATCGTTCTTCTGCACGAAGTTTGGGGAGGATGTTGTACAGTTTTGCGACAGAATTGGTTGGATCGAGGGTTTCGCACGTCAAGCCACACACGTCCATGGTACCGTGCACGTTGTCGGCCAGCAACACGTTGTACAAGACTTCGCCGCGGTATTTTCGTGTGTAGACACCCGACACGGCGCCAACCAATGTTGCAGCTTCCACCATCTTTCCCTTGTGCAAGATTTTGTGATGCAGGGAAAGAACGATGTCGCGAGAAGGAGTGTTGTGTCCCAAAGCATCCTTGTCGATGCACACCAACTTGTCTTCCGTGGAAACAGTTTCCGTGATGTGCGCAATTGCTTTTCCACAGATGGTGTGTTTGCCCGAGATTACACGCTCAATGGCAAGGGTTCCCACATCGTCAATCGAGACTAGTGTGCCGGCTAAGAAACACACATTGTTGATGATTGGCGATTGTCTCGAATCGCCAGTGATTGACCAATTTTTTACCGATATCAAAAATGATCGAGATGGAGTTGCCGAAAAACGATATTGCAATCCATTCGCGCCCAGGGGAACGTTTGATCGAATGTTGGGGTTGTTGGCTAAGCTTTCCAAGAAAAGCGAGTAGTTCGTGACAGACAAGCCAGAATTTGACAACATGTTGACCGCGGTTGTCGCAGATTGGAAGTTCAACAGACTGATGTCTTGATTGAAAGCTGAACAGTTGGTGAACATTCCGTTGACGTTTGTGACATTTATGGTGCTGAAATTCGAAGGAAATGCTGCATTGTAACGGAGCGCCGATGAAAACATGGACCGAGTGGAAGTCAAACTGACAGTCGCACCCGACGGATTCGGCAATGGGTGATTGTAAAAACTGCATCCATTGAACATCAATTCCATCGTTGTAACATTTTTCATGTCGAACGTGGATGGCAATGGTTTGTTGTAAGTTGTGCACCCACTGAACATATTTTTGACGGACGTGAGTGCCGTAGTTGGTGCTGTGGATGCTGGCAACTGTTTATTGAATGCTGTGCAAAATTCAAACATCGACTCTGTAGTCGTGACAGAACGCATGTCGAAACTTGATGGAAATTCCTGATTGAAAATTGTGCATCCAAGAAACATCGATGCCATGGTGGTTACTTGGCTTGTGACAAAAGTAGACGGCAACGCTTGGTTGAACGATGTGCATCCGCTGAACATTGCATTCATGATGGTTGCGGAAGTGGTCGTGTTTGCTTCAAACACGACAGTTGTCAAACTTGCGCAGTTGCGAAACAACGCACCCATCAATGTAACATTTCCACTTGTGTTGGCGCGGAATGTTGCGCTGACTAGTGCTGTCTGCGAATATCCGAAAGCCCCTGTCATGTCGATCCATTGGTTGCCTGGAATGCGTGTCACATATTCAAAGTGTGTCATATAAGGTCCAGCAACACCTAAAAATGGGCGAAAAGATGTCACATTTTGCAATTCGATTACATAAACACCCGCGACGGGAAAAGTGTACGACGGACGGTTCGCTAAAGTGTACGACGTGGACACAGTGTTCGTCCATTTCACAATGCCAGTGTAAGCAGTTGTCTCCAATTGTACTAAAGTGTTTGCAGTGGGAAGATTAACCGTTACTCGAATGTACACGGTTGGCGAAGACATGTTTGCAGCGGTCACAAAAAAAACGAAAATCAGATGTTGAGGAGATACTTGTTAGCAAGAAAAAAATTTCACATTTACACTACAAATTGTGACAATTAACTAAAGAATTGCATGATGCGCGCTTACGCCACGTGAATGATGACATTGCTCGTGACACGACTCGCACAATGCCATCAAATTCGCCAACGCATTCTTGTGGAATCGCCGTCCATCGTCCGTCGTGATCCATCCCTCGGCATTTGCGGACGCTTGTGGATGAATGTGGTGGGTCTCCACGGCGACTTGTTCACGACATCGCTCACACACCCCCAAGACTTTGTCCGCATTGTATCTCGATCGCTTAAGGCCCGCAACGGCACCCAAAGAAGGAAAGTATTTGTTGCGAATGCCGTACGCACGGTCCAAAAACGCCGCCGGCATGTGCATGCTTTTGCACACTTCTAGACCATACACACTGTCTCCTGGTCCCGCTTGCAGTCGACGATTGTACACCAAACGATCTTCCCGCGGATTGTACGTCACAGTCATGTGCTGCAAACTCAGGGTACCTGCTTGACGCAGCGCTCGAATTTCGTCAAAGTCGACGATTTCGTGGAAATGAGTTGCAAACACAAAGGTGGCTTGCGCATCGACCAACGATTGAATCCCCGACACCACGATGCTCACTGCACTGTGTGTTTCGGTCCCTGAACACAATTCGTCCCCCAACACCAAACTGTTCGCATCCGCCATGCGCAAAATCGTGCGCAGTTCGGACATCTCGACTTGAAATGTCGACATGCCCTTGGTCATCTTGTCGTTGCCAAGAATGCGCGTAAACAGCACATGGTACGGTCGAAACACAAACGTGGAGCAGGGGACGAACATCCCCGCCTGCGCCATGATCACCGCCACCCCCAATGCGCGGATCAAACTGGTCTTGCCCACCGCGTTGGTCCCGTACAACAACATCCCCTGTGGTGGTGACGACGGTTCCACGTCGGATTGAGGACAACCCAGCATCACATCATTGGCCACATAGAAATCGCACGTTGGTAACTGTTCAATCAAACAATGGCGCAAATCAGTGCACTGGATGAACGACGGTTGTGCGGACGGCGTTGTCGTCGTCCCCGTTTCTGTTGCTGTTTTGGCATCCGATTCGATTGGCTGTGCAGAAGCCAAGGTGGGCTTGCAATACTTGTATTTACGCGCCAGCGACGCTTTGGTGTGCAAAACGTCGACCGCGGTAATGAATTCGGCGACAGCACGCAAGTCCGTGGTCCACTTGTCGCAACTCTCCACGAATGCCGCGAAGGAAGCCATCTGTTGTTTGGCCAGCGCATCTTTGTTGGCGGGCAAACGTTCCATCATTCCATTCATTTCCGCATGGTGGATGTTGACTGTTTTGCTGTTTGGAATGCTTCCGCTCTGGAAAGCATTGAGTCCAATGTCCAACAAAAAGGTGCGCGAATTGACCCGTCGATTGCCTTGTTCTCCTTCTTCTGCTTCTTCTCTTGCTGCTTCTGCTTCTTCTCCGTCCAGTTCGCCGGTCGCACGTTCTCCTTCCTCCCATGGCAAACAATAGGTCAGCTGCACCAAGCTGGGTTCGGAAGGCATGGATGCGCGCAGAAACTTGAAGCGGCGTTCCGTGGTTTGCAGCATGCGTTGTTTGGTCGAAGACACTTCCACCATTTTCACCAATTCGGTTCCCTTAGACACCACCGCCTTGCTCTCCATGCGCGCGATGCACCCGTGCAGATATTGACGAATGGCTTCCAAACGTCGATGGTCTTCGAAAAAACAAGTCATGCAAGCATCTAATTGGGGGAACACGCCGCGCTGCAAAAAGATGTCGACGTCGACATCCACCTCCCGGACTTGGTCAATGTGCATCGCACGATCTATCACCAGGTGCGTCTCCAGGTGACGCTGCATGTGTGTCACGTGCGCAACAACGTCCTCTAGCACAGTGGATGACGTGGCACCATCGCGGCCTCCGCGCAAATAAGTGTTCCAAAAGGTCATGTCCTCCTTGTTGGCGAACATGGTTTGCGCCACGTACAAAACATGTGTCAATGTGGTATATAGTTGGGCGAAGGCGCGTGGTGTCATTTTGCGCAGCGCGATCATCCTCAGCCATTTGCTGACATCGCGAATTTTGGACAATTGTTCACGCAACACGGGGTGGTAGTGTCCCCAACGTGCGTCGGGCAACAAGAACTCGATGGCGTCGTATTCGCGCTGCATCCACGTCGGATCGCGCATGGGATGCAACAATTGGTGTCGGAAATGGCGCTTGCCCATGGCGGTGATGCACTCGTTGAGGAACTGCGCGACACAGGATTCCTTGTGGGACGAATCGGATCCATCTTCCAACACGCTGAGTTGTTTCAGGGAATGGTTGGCGAGAATGAGACGCGAAGAGGCGTAATCGAACTGCGGGGGAGTGATGTTGCGGAGCAACGCGGGGTTGCGCTGGCAAACAAAGTCCAGCAGGAAACAGAAGGCTTGCGTGGCGACATCTTGGTCGTGGAATTCCTCCCATCGTCGGTCCGCGAATCCCCCGGGAAAAAAACGGGCGAGGATTTCGCGCTGATAGGATTGTTTTTGGCAGCAGCGGGCGAGGTCTTCGTGCGGGGAAGAAGGAGAAGGTGGAGAAAAAGAGTTGGATGGAACAGTTGTTGTTACACTTGGTGTGACGATGGTGGGTATGGTCTCTTTGTCGCGCGCACCACCAATGTGAACGCGATGGACCATGGCGCATCGGCAGTGGGCAAATGCGAGCATTTCGTCGACGTCGGCTTCTTTAGGCAGATTGGTGACTACGGCGATTTCGCTGGGTTGGTGGATGGACAGGAAGCGCTCCACCTCGTCGTAGGTGCAAGGATTGCCGCGTTGGTATCCTTCTTCGCAGGTTTGGAACAGTTGGCTTTCTCCCGTGAAGATGTCGAGGGAGGCCATGCCGATGGTCAGACAGGATTGGCGTCGGCCCAACAGGGAGTGTGGTGGACTGTAGTGAATCCAAATACAGGTCGTGTGGTTGCTCAATTGCTTGGGTGCGGCGGTGTCGGGGAAATAGGTGCCCGGCGAAAATACCCCCACTTGCGTGCGCACGCCGGGGGTTTGCGGATCTTGCATGTACACCACGACTACGTATCCTGCGTCTTGGAGGAGGCGGAGATATCGATCGAGTTGCACGTCGCGAAATCCGGCGAGCAGGGCTTGGTGTCGCCCGACAAAATGGTTGCATGCGCCAATCCCCAATCCGCAAACGTCGGCGCATTCCGACAACAAACTGCCCTCGGTGGCGCCGGTGTCGGGGTTTAGCAATCCATACATTTGCATGAAAGATCCGACTTGCATCAACACCACGGTGCGCAACCCGTGGAGATGGCGACACTCGGCGGTGATGCGACAATATTCGTGTGCAAGGAGTTGACTGGATTTTTCGTCGACGGTTGGAAGTGACGAAGTGTGTTGTGTCGTGGTGTCAAACACGACAGACGAACATTCCGCGGATGCCGGTGTGGAGAATGACGCAATTGATGCTGCGGCAGTGGAAGATCGCGGGCGACGCAGGTTGGCGCGTTTTGTTCGTTTGTCACAAGCAATGGAAAAAGTGGTTGGTTGTGCGGAAATGTCTGCCGCAAATGCGTTGAACGAACACTCAGACATTTATGCCACAGTTGCGGAGCCAATTTGCACTGAGTTGATCCTGAACAATGCGATGAAAAAGAGGGAAAGGTGAAAACCTGTTGCGCAAGAAATTTGTTTTAGCCAAAGTGTTAGATGAATTATGTTCTTGTGAATTCACGACTGGTTCACACAAAAAGGGAAAAAAACAAATTGTCGCAAATTGCCTTTCTCCGACGACCGACAATTGTTTGTTGTCCATTGGTTTCGCCAATTTTTTTTTCTGAGGGCACACTATACATTCTTTTGCACGTTTCTTTGACGAACCAGACAACGAACAACGCACCGAAGTGAACTCACACGATGTCTGCTCCTTCTGCACCCATTCTTGCTGCTTCCGGCACATACAGTCCACCAAACACTGTGCCAGTGTTAGTGTCCGGTGTCGACACTACACGCAATGTCACGTACTTTGCTTTCAATGTTTTCAATACGGACACCAAGACGTTTTCGATGGTCAACATCACATCCAGCAATGACAACGTCACTTCTCTTGGCGGCGGGCAGTACATCATTTACGTTTCCACTGGTGCATCGGTCTCCCCTGCCACAGTGCTGGTGTTGACCCTCAAGATTGCCTACACCGATGGATCCGTCACCACCATTTCACAAGAACTGTCCACACTCACTGCACCAGAGGAACCTGATTTGCGCGAGGCTTGTATCCGTCTCGACACCGACAGTGGATATGTCGCGTTGGTTGCTCCCAGCAACACCAACAATTGGACTGGAGCCAGTGCTGGCATTGTATATTACACCGAATATGTTGATCCGAGTGGACAAACCCAGGTGGAATCGCACTTTACTCCCGTGGAAGACTCCGACGAGTTGGTGATTGGTGGAGTTACGTACACAATTTTTCCAGTTATTTTGGTCCCCGCGGAAACCGGGTACATTGCGGTGCAATTCCAATACTACTTCAATGGTCAAGTGTACGTTGGTCCAATGAGTGCAACCGCGGCATACACTGACGCACAAACACCATTGCCACCAATTGACGTCACTTCCATCGTGACTGATTACGCTCTGCTTGGAAGTGCAACATTGAAAGAAATTGGCACAAGTGTGGCGTGGTTGCCTCCCGTTCTCAGCGAGTTTATTACCATCGACAGCTACAGCATTTATCGAGACGAAGTGTTGATCGCGGATGTCAGTGGCAATGTGCTGACATACAACGACAACAGTGCAGAATTCGGAACAACTTACGTGTACGGGGTTTGTGCCAACAGTGAACCTGGATCAAGCACCACCACACTCGCTGCATCGTTGACAACTCCTTCTGTTGTTCCGGCAGTGAGTGCGTCTGCCGCCATCGTCGCTCCAACAGGGGTTTACGCAAATATGAGAGTCACTGTCACCTATCCAGATGTTTCCGACACGAGTTCCAAATACATGTTTGGCGCGGAGATTGTGGTGAATGGAACCGATGGATACACCACCAGCACAGAAATTTTGAGAACAGACACATCCACCACCGTGCAGAATGCATCCATTGATGTCATTGGCAACCAAACATTGACTGCCACAGTTCGTCTCATCGCAATGAACCACGCGGGAGTTCGATTTTACAGTAATAGTGTTCAGTCCAACTCTGTTTCAACTACAGTTGTCGCACCAACAAACGTCACCGTCACTCAATTGGACGTGGTTGCATCTGCACCATCAACCACCGTCGCTTGGACCTATCCATCCACGTTTATCCCACTGGAAGCATTCTTGATTGAGTACACCGACAACAGTGGATCGACCGTGTTGTCAACGCCATTGCCACCAGATGTGCGAAGTGCAATCATGACAAACCTCGCAGTCGACCGCACGTACAGTTATCGTGTCATCGCGGTAGCCACTGGCGACATTCGAAGTGTGCCAAGTGCTCCCGCCTCAATCACCATCGCACCTCCTGGCGCGGTGGTTGGGTTGAGCAACGTGTACACTGGTGAAACTAACACGTTGGTACTAACTTGGAGTCGAGCTGCCAATTACTCAAAAGTGCCACCGGAGTACTACAACATCGACATTTCCAACCAAGGATTGGTCGTGAACACCCGCCAAATTGCCGGAACAGCAACTTCAGTTACCATCAACGGCGCGGGAATCTTGTACCCAGGACAAAGCTACATTATTACTGTCAGTTCTATTCCATATTTGATGGAAGACGCTCCAAACACATTTGTCCCGCTGTCATCTTCGACCGAGGTGGATTTGCCAGGAATTCCAGACGTCAACAGCGTCGTCGCAACACCAATCGTTGACAACTCTCCGCAAGTGATCAGCGTGACGTGGAGCAAGCCCGCGAACGACTACCTAGTCACTCAATATTTGTTGTACCGCCAAATTGACGGGGGTGTGTTCGAGCTCATCGCCACCATTCCAAACACCACTGCTGAAGACTACGTGTACACCGACGACATTTCTCAGCAACCCATGGGACAATCCTACGTGTACAAGGTGGTGTGCGCCAATGACGATGGTCTTGAGTCAACTGGAACCAACAGCAACGACACTGGCGATGTGTACTATCCTGCGTCCGCTCCAACCCAATTGTCCATCGTCGCCTTCAGTTTGGCGGTCGTTGCATCTTTCGCCAATCCAACGACACTGTCTGGTGGAACAGGAACAACTTTCACGGTTCAATTGATCGACAGCGCAGATGCGGTTGTTGCCACAGAAACCATCGCATATTCCCCATCTTCCACACAATACGTCGCGCGTTTTGCTGGAGTTGGCGTGGTGAGTGTCGGTGAATCGTACAGTGTCACCGCATGGCTCAACACGGAATACCAGGGCCACACCATCGTCGGCGATTCTGCAAATTCCAACGACGACGTCACTGGCGCCGTTCCAATCATCACCGACATGCAGATTGACGAGGCTGGAGTAATTTCCATCACGTACGTCGCCAACGTTCTCCAATCCAACGGAGAAGCTTTCCCTGCCTTCTCCGCGGAAGAGTTGATGTACCCAATCCCCATGTTGATTGGCAGTGCTGATCCAGTCGACTTCCCAACTCGTCCAATCGTCCAAATCTTGCCAAGTGAAACCCAGATTGTTGATGGACTCACCGTTGTCAATTCTGCCGTCATTCCAGATGTCGGCAACGAGTACACTATCACGTACAGTCCAAAATTAATCACCGATCCATTAGTCGACGTTGCAGCCAGTTTCGTTGGTTTCGTGGTATCCAATCGCTACGGAACACAATCCCAACTGCATCCAACCGACGTCGTTCTGTCCAGCACTTCGCAACCAGTCTAAGCGCAACAAAAAAATGCGACTCATCCGCGTGGAAAAGTGTACGTGGAGGCGGATTTGAACCACCGACCAACCGAGGCCGGAGATGACGGATGCTCTACCAACTGAGCTACCCACGTCACGTGTCGGTATATTTGTTTTTGTGGTATATAAATCGCACCACAACAACATTCGTTTTTTTTCGGTGAAGAAGTGGATGAACACGACTGCAATCTGTTTCTCACGTCCGTCGCACGAAGGAAGTTGACATTGCTTTCGCCAAGCGATACATGTCGCAATCTTCTGAAGACATCTTCGATGTGTCCATCGTGCGACGTTGCTGTGTCGAAGCCATCTGAAGTTCGGCGGCAACTGTGTCCGCCACAACCTCGAGTTCAGGTTTGGGTTCGACAGCAACTGTGTCCGCCACAACCTCGAGTTCAGGTTTGGGTTCGGCGGCAACTGTGTCCGCCACAACCTCGAGTTCAGGTTTGGGTTCGGCGGCAACTGTGTCCACCACAACCTCGAGTTCAGGTTTGGGTTCGGCGGCGGCAACCGGGTCCACCACAACCTCGGGTTCAGATATGGGTTCCACTGCAAGCACTGAATCGACTTCTGCCGACACGAATGGCTCCACGTGATTGACGAGAGAGTCTTCGTCAATTGATGCGATATCAGCGCGATCGGGTGTCAGCGGCATTAGATCGTCCGACGATGCAGAAGACGAAGAAGACGAAATTGGCGCAGGCAACGATGCGAACGATGGATGGCGTTGAGGAATTTCGTGCGCGGCAGCGGCGGTTTGCATCGTGGACAACGAGAGAGACGGAGGTTTGTGAGCGCGTGCACATGCTTCGGCAATAGAGGTGACAGAAGAAGCGGGGGCGTGGGACAATGATAGAGACGGAGGTTTGTGAGCGCGTGCATACGCTTCGGCAATGGAGGCGACAGAAGGAGCGGGGGCGTGAGATTGGCGAAAGGAAGGCAAAGTGGTTGCAATGCCCGTGGCCGCGCGATGTGACGGAACTTTGTGTGCGGCGGCTGAGGCTGTGGCAGTGGACGATGTTGATGGTGCCGACTTTTTCAAGTGCGCTGAATGCCAGTGATACATCGTTGAAATCAAATCAAATCAAATCGACACTCCGCGTTTGGTTGTCTGCAAAGAAAAAAGACGCACACAATTCAACGAAGACAGAAAGAAATCAACCTCGTCACATTGCCTTCCTCCTCCCCCGCCACCTCTCTGCGAACGAATCAACTGCATCGAACCATGATTCCCATCAAGTGTGTCACCTGCGGCAAAGTGATTGCCGACATGTATCGAACCTACGTCGAAGAATGCCGCAAGCGCAAATTGGACAAAGGCGTTCCATTGGACAAATTGCAGTACTTCACCAGCGGCCACGCAGAAAAGACGGTGGAAGGCTTGGTGTTGGACGAACTGCACATCACCAAAATGTGTTGCCGTCGTCATTTCCTCACCCACGTAGAACCCTTGTAACCTTCTAACATGCACCACACCAAACAATGACAACACCCAGTCTTCATTGAAAATTTCTCTCCGCTTTCTTCATCGTACTCCACTTCATCTCTTTTTCGCCAACATAGACACCCACATCCCTCTTCTCCACGCTTTCTCCAATGCATACCCGTCGATCTTCCCTTCTCCGCCACAAATCTGGAAGCAAACCATCCCGAGGACACCGTCGCCAACGCGGCGGCAATTGCGCGGCATGCTCCTTGGGTATGTCAGGCGGCGGCGGCGGCGGTCATGTTGTAGTGCCGCCCGCGGTGTATCCCAATCCAGGCCCCGTTCCATTGCCAGGAGATGTCGCCACACCGATGTTGAACAGCACCAACTCTTCTTCCTTGGCGCAAGATGGTGGCAAACGCAGACACCGACGCCGTCCTTCCGGCAAGTCACGTAGACAAAACCATTCCCGCAGTCACGGTCGCGGCACCAGACGTCACACCGGCAGACGCGGAACAAAATGCAAGAGAAGGAGGTCAATGCGCGGCGGCGGATTTGTGTCCGACGATTTGATCAACGTTGGCCGCGAAATGCAATTCGGCGTTGGATCGGCCTATCGCAGCTTCTTGGGGCATCCAGCGCCGACCAATCCGTTGCCTTGGAAAGGACAACTCGCCTGATCACTCATTCAGTCGCCCTGCGTCCTAGGCTCCTAGGCTCCCATGCTCCCAGGCTCCTATGCTCCCAGTATTTGGCACGGATCTTTTTTTCTGCGGGGAATGTACTTCTCTCCCTTTTGAGCACAACGACAACCATGGCGAAATTTCCCACTTCCCCGCAACAAGTGTGTTTGCCTGCGCGCGTGTACTTTTGGATTTCGTTCATTGGCATTGCCATGATCGCGCTGCAAAATCTCGGCCTGGGCGCATCGGCGAGTCAGTACCACGTTGGCCATTTCTCCTGCAAAGTGCCGCACACCGGACTCATACTGCTCATACAATCCATCTACGTCCTCTTCTGGACCTACGTGCTGCATCTCATATGCAAAGACGGACATGTGCAATTGTCTTGGTTGTTGGTGTTATTGCCATGGATTTTGTCCTTCGTAATGATCGGCATGCTCATGATCAATGCGTAATGCAACCACTGCGCACGACAGTTTTTTTTTCAGGCAGAGAGGATTTAAACAGACGACGGGAATATAAACACAATTGCGGCGATTGCGCACCGTTTTCCTTTCTTTGTTCATAAGTCATTCCTTTCCACCGCCACCAAACCTCAACGTGCATGTCCACCGTCACCATGCGCGCAGAAGACATGGTTGCGTCCGAAACGCAGGACGTTGCTCTGATGGGAGAGATGGATCAACCACCAACGGCAGAAGCAGCAACGCAAGAGCATTCGCTGACACAATCGCAATTGTCAAGCACGTCACCGCCGCCGCAGTCACCGTCACCGCAGCCGTCGAAGATGCGCGGCACGGTGAAAAAACGAAAACCGGAAGAAGAGTGTCGCGAATTGAAAAACATTCGCTACAAATCGTTGATGCTGCATGGCACGCCGCTGCAAGAAACCCGCGCCTCCACCTGTTTGGAAAACGTGGAGCACATCCTGGAAGCGGAGACGATCCACAAAAGTTCGGAGCCGTGGTGCAAACTGAACAAAACCATGAAATTGCGCAAACTGCTGGAATACGTGCCGGTGTTTCGCGAATCCACTCCTCTATCCGAAGAAGACGCCGCCAACCTCGCCCTCTTCTTCCAAGACTGCCTAAACAAGAAGAAACTCACCAAGGTCAAAGACGTTGTCTACGACCGCGAGAAAGGTTGCATCGTCGATATCCCCTCCCTCGCGTTCGGTGTCGCGAAGCGCCACTTTACTCTAAAGAATTTGGACAAACGCACCAGCACCCTCAAATCCTTGCCATCTTCGTCGCGGATGGATTCCGCCACCGCCGCTTCCGCCTCTTCCACCAATATTCACACCACCCCCAACACTAACACCAAATGAAAGGCGCGACAAGTACAACGTGCTTTCATCCCTCCATTCCCTCCATCTTTGACATCTCAACATTTCAACATCCATCGCCGCGAGTGCCTTCGCGCGCGCGCCTTTTTTTTTGCACTTCGTGTTTTGCAATCCATCTTTTTTTCTGTCGCGCAAATAACACCATTAATCAAAGCACTGTTCCATTTGTTTTTTTTGCCGCCGCGCAAACATTGCTTTGTTTTTCATATCCTTACTTCTTTTCTCTATCCAACTCTCTAATTTTCTTCTTGTTCCCTTCTTTTCTGTTCACACCGTCTTTGTTGCGTTGTCTGCATCTTTGTTCATCATGACCACCGTTCTCCATTCTCCGTCAGCCGCACCCTTTTCGTGGGAAACCTTCGAGCGCCAGTATCGTGCGGCGACGGCGGCGGATGCCCAACTGAAGAAAGATGGACAGGAGGAAGAAGGTCACGAAAATGCAGCAGCAGCTGCACGACTTGTCGCACAACGCATCCATCTGCACAAACGTTTACCTGACACCATCAACGTCCTTCGCGCACAGTGGCAGCCGGCGCAGCGCACGCAAGAGTGGCATCAATACCGCTGGACCATGATCACGGCCAGCAACGCATACAAGGCCTTCGAATCCGACGCCGCGCGCAATGCGCTCATCTTCGAGAAATGCAAGCCGATGGAAATTGTCGAGGAGGGGGTGGAGCCCGTGGCCCCCATCGTCAACGCCAACGGTGCGGCCCACTGGGGCAATAAGTACGAACCGGTGTCCGTCAGCTTCTACGAATACATCGCCGGCGGCAAAGTGGAGGACTTTGGTTGTTTGCGTCATCCGCGCTACCCATTCCTTGGCGCGTCACCCGACGGCATTGTCACCGACCTGCGGTCCCCGCGCTACGGTCGCATGCTGGAGATCAAAAACCCAGTGTCGCGCGTGCTCACGGGCACCCCCAAGAACGACTATTGGGTGCAGATGCAGATGCAGATGGAAGTGTGTGATCTGCATTTGTGCGATTTCCTGGAAACCAAGATTGTCGAGTACACGGACCAGTGTGCTTTTGCGGCCGATGCGCATCCAACCGACTTTGGTCTCACGGCGGACGGCAAGTGGCGCGGAATGATCGTGCACATGGTCGACCGGCACAAAAATCCGCACTATTTCTATCCGCCGCGCACGGTTGATAGCGATGAGGCGTTGCGCCAATGGCGAGATCAAACCCTGCAGCCATACCAGCAGCAGCAGGAGCAGCCATCGTCCGCCGAGCACCAATTGCAGTTCTTGACCTGTCGGTATTGGAAGATGGATCACTACAGTTTGGTGACGGTGGAGCGAGACCGCGCATGGTTCGCGAATGCCGTGGACACCTTGCGCGAAGTGTGGGACACCATCGAACATGAGCGCCAACACGGATTCGACCATCGCGCGCCCAATCGACGTGGTCCGCGCAAAAACAACAAAAACGGCACACAAGTGCCCAAATGCTTACTTCTGCATATTAACAAGTTACCGGCGGCGGGTGCGGCGTGGACAGTGTCCACTGACATGTCTGCCACTGCATCCACCGCACAACAAGACACTACAACAATACAAACAGACAACAACAATACGCAGATCGAAAGTGACGAAGATGGGAGTGGTTGCATGGGAGAAACGGAAACAGGTCACTTGGAAAGAAATGTTGTCGGCGACAATCATGCGGCAGACAGCGAGATGGAAGAAGAAGACGTGGACGGAACCATGGGAGAAAACATGGAAGCGGAAGCGGAAGAAGGAGAAGAAGAAGAAGAAGACATGTAACCATCCTCTTTCTTCTTGTCCGTGTCATTGGTTTCCGACTTCATCGTGTTGCGTCATCGTTTCCAGTCATCGTCCTCCGCCATGGTCCATTCTTGTCGCAGGCGATAGCCTTGCGCTGGTGTCAGCCCAATTTTAAACATGGAATACATTCCGTCGGCGCGGTAAAAGGCCAATCCGCACTCTGTGGTCCAGAAGCGCCGAAGTTGCAAGATGATTCGTTCCAAGGACCAGAACGGATGATCGTTGTCCGACACACACAACCGGTGTGGCGCGCCTTCCATCGGCCGCACAATGCGCAAAAAGGTCACGGGTTGCTGCACTTGGCGCAACAACGTCTGTGGATGTTTCAGCACCTGGCGCAACAACACCATGACATCCAGCAACTGGTTGGGGGTCATGGGCGTGTCACATTCGGACATGGCGCAACAGGTGTCGTGCAGCAACTCCACCCACCAAGAGAGCGGCAGGGTGACATCGACTTCGTGCAACGACACTTCCTCCGCGTCGGCGACGATCATTGCATTCGAAATTGGCATTCCAGATGGAATGTTTGTTTTTTGTTGCTTCGGGACAAGTGTCGAATCAATATACTCCCGCAAACGCTACTGCTTCCCGAAAGGTCACACTGCATTGTCTGAGGTCAACCTGTTGCTGCATCCACACGTAACATCGCAGGGTCACCAACACGTCGCACATTGCATTGTGCAAGTGGTGCGGCACCTCGCCGAAAAGATATGCGTGAAGTTCCGACAGTTTGGGGAATTTCCAATAGGACTTTCCCCGCGGCGTTTGCGCGCGGATCTGGCACACGTCGGTCATCGATTGCATGGTGCAGTACCATTGGGGAAAAGTGCACCATTCGTGCAAACGCTGTCGAAAGCACCGTGGAGTGTTCGCCTCCACGTCGACAACGTCCATCACCCCCGACACTTCAAATGCGCGGCGCGCCAATTCCACTTGGATGATTCGATGGTCAAATTCCACGTTGTGTGCCACTACGCGATCGGCGCGACGCAAACAACGTAGCATGACGTCCATCACTTGCGCGAATGGAACCCCGACGCGTCGCATCTCTGCGGTGGTGATGCCGTGGATCTTGCTGGCTTCCTCCGGGATGTCCACGTGATCGGGCAACTGCACCACGAAATCGTGCATTTCCTCGATCGCGTGCGTCGCGTCGTCGAACAACAAGAAACTGATTTGCACCGCATAGGGAAACAGATGGATGGTATCTCGTCGCAATTCCGTTCGCCGGGGTATGAGCCCCGTTGTTTCTGTGTCAAACAGCAACAAAATAGCCATTCGTATCGTATAAGGGTGTGAAATGCAATTGTGTGTAGTAGTGTGTGTGTGTTTTGGTTGTGTGTGTGTGTGTGTAAGTGGAAAAGGGTGTTAGTAAGTGCGTGTATGTAAATTAACAAGTTAAGAACCATGAACCAATATGAACAAACGACGATAACCATGCAATTCTACACTCTTTACCAAATACAAGGTTTGTGACTGTGTACACCGTGGGTTACAGGTGGTTGATGGAGAGGACAGTGGGGACAAGTCGGGCAGTGCGGACTTCGCCGGAGGGGCACCACAAACCGTCTGTGAGTTGGTGTTTCAGTGCCGGAAAATCGGTGTACAAGGTGTCTATGGATCGCGGGGCGGGTGCGGGCAAGGGGCGGCGATGGGGAGACACCCGCAAGTAGTGATTGCCGAAGTACTCGCGGACGCGGGGCATGTTACGCACCCCGGGCAACAAGGTGTCGATCACGGTGAAGTACAAATTCTCGGACAAATCGAAGTGTTCGGGCAATCCCCAGGCCGCCAGTTCCGCGGTTTCGTAGTAATGCAGATCCTTCAAGTACAGCAGGATGGTCAACACCATGGTGCTGTTGCGCATTTGACTGCCGGGGAGGTATTCGTTGAAGCGCGGAATGTTGTCCACCACGACGTTGTGTTGCACCGTGTGCGCGATGTGGGTGTTGGTGGGCGCCGCCGCCGCCGCCGTAGCGGGTGCATCGTCATTCTCGAGGTGCACAATCCACACTTCGTTGACGCTGCCAATCCAGTCGAACAGCGCGGACCGGTTGCGCATCTCCACCAACTCCATCAAATGTGCCCAGTGGGACATGGTGATTTCGCAGGAATGTCGCGGGCCACTTAATCCCTTGCCGCGCATGCCGTTGGCAAGCCACTCTTGGTATTTGCGCATCACGCAGTGGAAAATCGCATTGGTGCGGTGGAGCATGTGCGCAATGTTGAGAACACGCAAGGAAGCGTCCACCTCCATTTTCCCCAATTGGTTCTCCTCGGGATAAACTGCCGTGGCGCGTCCCAATTCGGTGAACATGTTGTCCCATTCCACGTCGGGGTGTGGATTCCATCGGCAAATGCTCTGTGATCGACCAAATCGACAGTTGAATCCAAACATGTTGCGCATGTCCAGCACGTTCGACACATTCCACTTGTCCAGGGGCTGGCTGAACTGCTTGGCGCCGTAAAACATCTGCGCCATGGATTGCACCTTCGACACGTCCCACGTCTTCAGCGACTGGTTGAACGTGGTGCATCCCTGAAACATGCCGTGCATGTTGCGCACGCGACTCACGTTCCAGCGTCCAACAGGTTGGTTGAATTGCACGCATCCCATGAACGCCAAGGACATGTTGGTAACATTGGAGGTGTCCCAGCGGGAAATGTCCACATTGAAGGATCGCAAACAATCGAAGGCTCGGTACAACGACGTCACGCGCGAAATGTCCCATGTTTCCATCGGACCGTGCAACTGCAACATCTGTGCGTAGATATTCTCCTTCCCGGCGCAACGAGTGGTATACAGGTCGATCAGTTCTTGCAAGTTGTCGTCCGTCACCGGTTTCCACACCCGGCGTCCCACGGGTCTCTCTACCCTCTCTCCTTGCACACATGCCGCGGTCGTCGCCTTTTCTTTTGACCGCGGTTTCTTCACCATGTCTCTTTCGGGGACATCATTGCCGGCGGAGGTGGTGGAGGTAGTAGTGGGGTGCTGCAGCCACTGCGTCAATACTTCCGTGCAGCGGCGTTTGTTTTCGCGATGGGTCCTCATGATCAGCACGAGTGTGCAAAGAAATTGGAAAACGGGAATGTGCAAAAGAAAAGTTATGTTTCCCCTTTGCATACTGTTCCCGTTTCCATTTCTTCCATTTTCTCCCCCCCCCTCCCGTTTGGACCACCTCAACTTAAAGTCCATTGTCATTCTGTCTCCCAAACTGCCTCCCGCGCAACGCACGTGTTCACATTTCCAGTTCACTTCAAAACAGACAAACAAACATGCCGCAATGGCCCCGCATCGTGCAATTGGTATTGTATTCCCCAGACCCGCACTATGACCAGATGTATGCCGCGACGCGATCGTTTTACCACATCCCGACGTGGTACTATTTCTTCGATCCTCACATGCCTGCCTCCGAAGGAGATGTGCAGCTGGATGGCGACAAGTTGCGCATTCGCGGCGAAGAGTCGTTCCTCCCGGGCATTTTGGACAAAACGATGCGCGCCATTGCTTATGTCACTCAACACATGGAGTTTGACTACCTCATTCGATCGAACGTGAGTACCGTGGTGCACATTGCACGCATTGCACTCTATCTCGCCCACACGCCAGTGGACTACGGCGGGTGGGCCCTGAACTTGCGCTGGTTGGACCCCAAATCCGGCATCGTGGATCGGCGACACGAAGGAACCACCTTCGTCAGCGGTACCTGCATCATCCTCTCCCATCGCACGGCGCAGCTGTTGGTGCAACGCAGTGACCTAGTCGACCGCCGCATCATCGACGATGTGGCCATCGCCGTCTTCATGAAGCAGATGAACATTCCAGTGCATTCGTTCACGAGTCATTTCCTGGTGGTGAATCCATTGACGCCCTTGCCGCGCCAGATTGGACAGTTCCGGTGGATTTTCCGACACAAGACGGCCAACAACCGCGATGCAGATGTGCGCAGCATCCAGCAGACGGTCCAATCGCTCCAGTCCGATCTCGCGGAAGTTCTGGCTGCCATCGCGTCATCTTCATCATCATCTTCGTCTTCATCCTTATCCACCACGGCCACTTCCACAGCTTCAGCCAAGGTTTCTTCCGACATTCGTCTCGTGCCGGCGAAACCGTCGTCCATCATTCAATCCCTGTCCGTCGACGCATTGCCAAAATGCAGACCCAACACCAATCGCCCAACATCGTTGTCGGAAGCCATGGTGCGATCCATCTACGTCAAACCGCCGCCGCCATACTGAACACAGCTGTGTTCGTGTGGTTGGTTTCCGCGAAGTAGAAAGAAGTGTAGATAGACTGTTGTCATGGTAATTTTCGTAATAACGACCGACCGACCAACCAACAAACTCAGCACGTGAAACAAAGTTATCAATCCAACCTTTTTCGCATAATTTTCGATTTACATCCTTTTACAGAGAAACAAAGTCATATGCACGAAAAACAAACAAACAAACAAACAACCTAACCAAATCAATCAATCGTCTGTGTTCAGGCGGAACACATCAAGCAAATGCCGTTGTCGTCATCTTTATTGTCCTTGTCCTTGTTCCCCCTGCCGCTTTCTTGGATCCCATCGTCAACGGCGGTGGCGGTGGCGGCGGTGTTGGCCTCTGGTTCAATCGTGAACTGTTGAGGTTGATGCTTTGCTTTGCGGCGCAGGTAATAGATGCCGGTCTTGAGGCCAGCCTTCCAGCCATAGACGTGCATCGAGGTGAGTTTGGCGTACGTCGGATCTTCCATCCACAAATTGAGACTTTGGCTTTGGCAGATGTATGCGCCGCGGTCCGCCGCCATGTCGATCAAATGTTTCATCGGGATTTCCCACACGATCTTGTACCGTTCACGCAACTCTTCGCTCAGCATGCTCAGTTGCTGCACCGACCCCTTGTTGGCGATGATGTTGTTCTTCACCTGTTCGTTCCACAGGCCCTGCTCGATCAATTCCTTCATCAGGTACTTGTTCACCACCAAGAAATCGCCCGCCAACGTGCTGCGCGAATACAAGTTGCTGGTGATCGGCTCGAAGCATTCGTTGTAGCCCAGAATCTGCGATGTCGACGCCGTGGGCATCGTCGCCATCAGCAGCGAATTGCGCAATCCGTGGGTGCGGATGTTCTCCTTCAGAGTGTCCCAATCGTAGCGCCCCGGCTCTGGCGTCACGCCCCACAGGTCGAACTGCAACACCCCCTCCGCGGCCGGCGACCCCTGGAACGACTCGTACGGACCCTTCTCGCGCGCCAGCTCCATGCTCTTCGTCAAGGCCGCATGGTACATCGTTTCGAACATGCGACGATTGATGCACTTCGCCTCCTCCGAATGGAACGGAAGTTTCAGGCGCAAGAAGGCGTCGGCCAATCCTTGCACACCGATGCCGATGGGGCGGTGGCGGAAGTTGCTGCGCTCGGTCTTCTCGGTCGGATAGTAGTTGACGTCGATGACGCGGTTCAAATTTTCCGTCACCACCTGCGTGACGCGATGCAAGGCCTCGTAATCCACCGTGCGCGTCTCTTCGTTCACGAAGGCGGCCAGCGCAATCGACGCCAAATTGCACACGGCGGTTTGGTTTTCGTCCGAGTACTCCACCACCTCGCAGCAAAGATTGGACGAGCGAATGGTGCCCAGATTGCGCTGGTTCGACTTGAGGTTGCAGGCGTCTTTGAACAACAAAAAGGGCGTGCCCGTTTCCATCTGCGCATCCAAAATGCGGAACCACAGTTGGCGGGCCGGCAACGTCTTGCGCGCCTTGCCGGGCGTGGCTTCGTAGGCTTGGTAGCGCTGTTCGAATTCCGCACCGTGCGAGTCATACAACCCCGGGCATTCGTGTGGACAAAACAGGGACCACGATCCATTGTCCGACACGCGCTTCATGAACAAATCCGGAATCCACAGCGCGTAAAACAAGTCGCGGGCGCGCAACTCTTCTTCCCCCGTATTCTTGCGCATGTCCAAAAAGTCTTCCACGTCTGGATGCCATGGCTCCAAGTAGATGGCGAACGACCCATTGCGCTTCCCCCCGCCATTGTGCACCGTGCAAAAGGCGGTACAATAACTGTGTTCGTCGCGCATCTGCAAATCGTACATCACACCTCCACCACCACCG
>JACCDQ010968150.1_pt1 | contig 28858 bp, 4 predicted proteins | sample 7446031 | NCBI WGS metagenome assembly JACCDQ01 (sample SAMN15323442, study PRJNA562643) | freshwater metagenome | isolation source: river surface water | place: USA:Blue River Watershed | collected 2017-08-17 | reverse complement strand
TGTTGTCAATTTCAGCGGGCTCTGGCACGTTTGACGACCGCAACGTGGGCACAGGCAAGAGCGTGATCATTTCCTCAGTCACCTATGCCGGTGCTGACAAAGACAACTACACCTTCAGCGCATCACCTGCTGGCGTTGGTGCGATCACGCAGCTGGCTTCTGCCACATGGGTGGGCGGCACGGGCGATTGGATGAACGCAGCCAATTGGGGTGTGACGGGTGCTTTAGGCCAGACCGGTGTGTTGCCTGATGGTGGCAACGTGGGCGTGGCTGTTTTGCCTACAGGTTTTGCGGGTGTGGTGACCACATCGGCTGACCATGCACACGCAGGCAAGATTCAAATCAATGGCGGTACGCTTTCGGTGAACGCCGATTCGCAGTTGGGCGCAGTGCCATCATCGACCGTGGCTGATGCCATCACTCTCAACGGCGGCACATTGCAAGCCACATCAATCTTCACCACTTCAGCCAATCGTGGCCTGAGCATTGGCGCGAGTGGTGGCACGATCAACGCAGGCACCGGTGTGAGCTTGGTTTATGCGGGTGCTGCAACGGGCGCGGGCTCTTTGGTGAAAACAGGTGCAGGTACTTTGGCCCTGACAGGCACGCTGGGTTACACCGGTTCCACCACCACCTCGGCGGGTGGTTTGATCATTCGCAACGATGCACCGGTGTGGGTGACTTCATCATTCTTTGGCAGTGGTGCTTTGACGGTGGAGCCTGCTTCTGCCAGCTTCTCTTCACCCGTGACGCTTGACTTTGCTCGTTTTGGTTCTGTGCTGGGCTCATTGACTGTGGGTAAAGCAGGCAATACACAAAATATTTTGCTGCAGACCAACGTGTCCACATCGGGTCAGCAAAACTACTATGGCCCCTTGGTGTTGAGCGGGCAAAACGTGGTGCTGACCAGCTCTAACGCCGGTTTGCGAGTGGGCAATGTGGACAGCGATAGCACGCCACGCACCTTGACCATGGCTGCGGCTACTGACATCGACATCACCGGTAACCTTGGCGCTACAAGTGCTTTGTACTCATTGGCCACCAGCAACTCAGGTGTCGGTGTGACGCGTTTGGGCGCACAAGTTACCACTGCCAACGATCAGATCTTCACTGGTCCTGTGGTGTTGACAGCAGATTCGAGCTTGAGCAGTTCATCTGGCACGCTGGCATTCAAGAGCACCGTGGATGGCGCTTATGGTTTGAATGCTGCAGTTAGCTCTCAAGGTCGAGTGATTTTTAACTACGCCTTAGGTTCGACCGCGCCTCTCGCATCGTTGACCATTGGTGCTGATGGCACTACCTACATCAACGCAGACATCACGGTGAGCGGTGCTGTGAATGTGGGTAACTCAGTCATCATGGGTGTGGCGGGTGCCGCACAGTTTGGCAATGCCGGTTTTGAAACAGATGCGATTGGTTCGACCACGATCACGGGTTGGACGGGTTACAACGTGGCAGTTCGTTTGGGTGTGGACAGCATTGCTGGATTCGTGACACCAGTTGACACAACCTATCCTGCCAGCGTGCAAGCAGGCTGTAACAAAGCTGCTGGCACAGGGTGTGATGGACTGGGAACAGGATTCTCTTTCACCACATCGGTTTCGAGTGATGTGATGGCGGGTGGCAACGATGGCACACGTTCAGTGCAGATGAACTCATCAGGCACATCACCCAGCTACGGCATTGTGCGCGGCCCTTACTTGGTGAGTAATGGCGCAGTGAGTTTGTCGGCCAACGACACCGTGACCTTGAAATGGAAAGCCCAAGGTGGCGGTGACGCGTTTGACGTGTATGGCTATCTGGTGAATACCAGAACAGGTTCAACCATCGAGTTGATCAACGCCACAGGTGGTACCAATGGCTATGCAGCGACAGCACCTTGGACCGCTACCACCAAAGCGATTCCAGCAGGCACCGCAACGGCTGATTACAAGTTTGTGTTTGTGTCGGGCACTTGGGATCAAAGTGGTGGCACAGCCTTAGGTGCGATGTTGTTTGTGGACTCGATTGCCACGACATCGATTGCCTCGACCAATTTGTTTGCAGGCACGGTGTGTAGCACTTGCCGCATCACAGCCAACACGGTGAACATGGGCGGCGATGTGAACGTGGCGGGCAACACTGCACGTTTGTCTGTTGCTGCTAACAGTGTGATCACTGGCGGTGTGTCTGGCACAGGTGGTTTGATCAAAGACGGTGCAGGTGGCTTGACCATCAAGGGTGCTGCCAGCTACAGCGGTGTCACTGCTGTCAACGCGGGCAGTGTGACCTTTGAAAACAATGCCGCACCCACCACCTCTGGCTTCACGGGTACTGGCGTGGTCAATATCACACCTGCTGCTGCAAGTGCCAGCTTTGCCGCACCTTTGACGCTCAACTACACCTATGGCACAGGCCTCACAGGCTTGACCATTGGTAAGTCTGGCAACACTGCCAACATCACATCTAACACCGCCATGGCTGTGGCTGGCCCGATCAATGTGTTCGGCGGCAACATCGCGGTGAATGCCCCGATGACAGCTACCAACGACACCGTGTCGCTCAATGCTTCTGGCACTGTGACAGATGGTGCGTCTGGTTATGTGGTGGCAGACAAGTTGGCTTTGGTTGGCGGCAGCGTGACCTTAGACCACACCAGCAACAGCGTGAACACCTTGGCTGCTAGCGGTGTGTCTGGCTTGACCTATGTGAACGCAGGTGCATTGACGATTGGCACGGTCAACCCCACAGGCATCAGCGCCACAGGTGATGTGCGCATTGAAACAATCACCGGCGACTTGACTGTGTCTCAGAGCGTGAGCACCACCAGCACCACAGCTACGGCCGTGTTGCTGAATGCGGGCAAGAGCACAGCCGCGGGCACCAGCACTGGTGGCAACATCCTCATCAGCGGCACACCCACCATCAGCGCAGGCACGGGTGGCACGATTCGTTTGATGAGCGGCAGCGTTGCAGGTAGCACAGGTTTGACTGCATTGGTAGGTTCTGGCACAGGCCGCTTCCGTTACAACTCTGATGAAGTGTCGAATGGTTACACCTTGGCATTGGGCGCCAATGTGGTGAACGCGATCTACCGCGAGCGCCCAACAGCCAATACAACGATCACCAGCTACAGCGAGATTTATGGCTTCGACCATAACCAAACCTTGAGCAACCTCAAGACCGATGGTTCAGTGGTGTCGACTTCACGCTCAGCATTGAACGGTGATGACACTGTGGCTGGTTTGGGCTTGACCATTGGCAGCCCTCTGTACTCCACAGGCACCAAGCTCAAGGTTGGCACGTATGCCTTGACCGATGGCTTGGCTAAGTTGGGTTATGCCATGAGCCAATCGGGTGGCAGCCAACTGACCGTGACGCAAAAAGCGTTGACCTTCGCTGGCTTGGTCATCAGCAACAAGGTTTATGACGGCAACACCACCGCCAATTTGGGCATTGGTGGTGTGAGCTTGCCCAACAAGATTGCGGGTGATGTGGTGTCGGTATCAAATGTCACGGGTGCGTTTGATACACGGCATGTGGGCACAGGCAAAACCGTCAACATCACAGCAGGTACCTTGACAGGTGCAGACGCTGCGAACTACACCATCAGCGTGAGCGGGCAGGGCGGCACAGCCAACATCACGCAATTGGCATCAGCTACTTGGGTGGGCGGCACAGGCAACTGGTCGACAGCAGCCAGCTGGGCTGTGACTGGTAACTTGGGTCAAACCGGTGTGTTGCCAGATGGCGGCAACGTGGGCTTGGCCATTATTCCCAGCACTGCCGGTGGTGTGTCGGGTGCCGCAGCGTTCACAGGTGTGGTGACGGGCTACGCCAGCGGCCACCAGGGCAAGATTCAAGTCAACGGTGGCACGTTGGCGGTGAGCGCCGATAACTTCTTGGGCGCTGTACCCGTAACGGCTGACGCAACCAAGATCACCCTCAACGGCGGTACTTTGCAAGCCACCAACAGCTTCACACTCGATACCAACCGTGGCATCACCTTGGGTGCCAGCGGTGGAACGTTCAGTGTGGATGCTTCTAAGAGCGTGGCTTACGCCGGCATCATCGCGGGCACGGGTGGCTTGACCAAGTCTGGCTCTGGCACCTTGACCTTGACAGGTGCTGACACCTACTCGGGGGTCACCACGGTATCTACTGGTAATTTGATTGTTGGTGGTGCGGCCAATGCTTTAGGTACGGGCAGTGTGTCAGTGGCCAGCCGTTTGAGCTTTGACACCACAGCACCCGTCACATACGCCAACGCGTTCAGCGTCACAGGCAGCGGCATTTTTGAAAACATCGGTAGCAATGCCATCACCACCACAGGTGGCATCAACACCAACTTGTCTGGCAACGTGGTGGTCGATGGTGGCACCGCAGGCTTGACCATCGCCAACGTGATGACGCCTACAGGCGCAGGTGCGAGCTACTTCATCAAGGGCAATGTGACCTTCACCGGCCACAACATGAGCAGCCTGGTGGTGCGTGCCGCAGGTGAGGCCACAGCTAAGTTCACCTCGACCAATGGTGTGAATGCATTCAACCTCTGGTTCATCGGTGGTGACACAGCGGCCTATGCCATGAATGTGGATGTGGCCTCTGGCGTGACGGTGAACGAAGATGCCGCACAGGGCGCATCCAGCCTGTATTACAAAAACATCACAGGTGCCGGCACCTTGTTCATGGGCGGTGCCAACAACACCACAGGTTATGTACTGGGTGATGTGACGATTGCCAACTTGAAGGGCAGCGGCAGCAAGACCATCAGCATTGGTAATGGCGGCGCAGCAGGTCGCTTGCTCTCTGGCAACGTGCAAGCCACCGGTGGCTTGTTACTCAACTCCACCACCGACTACACCTTCACAGGCATTCAAAGTGTGGGCGCGTTGACCAAGCAACAAGCCAACACCGTCAAGCTCACAGGTGCCAATACATCTACAGGTGCCATTACCGTGAGCGCTGGTGTCTTGCAAGTGGGTGATGCAGGCACCACCGGCGATATCACAGGCAACGCATCTGTTGCCACTGGTGCTGGCTTGGTGTTTAGCCGCTCCGACGCAGCCTCTTACGTGGGCAACATCAGCGGTGCAGGCACTGTGACTAAGTTAGGTACCAACGTGCTCACGCTCACCGGTACACAAACCTACACAGGCGCGACAGCCACGGGTGCTGCAGGTGGTGGCTTGGTGTTCACCAACAACACCTTGCCCGTGACGCCTGGTGCATTCACCGGCAATGGCACTCTGACGATTCAGCCGGCGGCCGCAGGTAGCTTTGGCAGCACTTTGTCCACCAGTGCGTACAACTTTGGCAGCTCACTCACAGGCTTGACTTTGGGTCGTGAGGGCAACACATCGACCATCACTGTGAATTCTGCTCAGAGCATTGCAGGCCCCATCAGCATTTACGGTGGCACGATCAACTTGAATGCAGACATCACCAACACCGCAGCCAATGCAGCGATGTTGTTCAAGTCTGCTGGTGACATCGCACAAGCCGTGAACGTGGATGTGTTGACCAATGGCGGTAGCACTGTCTATTGGGCTAACAGCGATGGCGGCAACAGCGCCGGCATGGTGTTGCTCGATACAGGTGCGACCATCACCACGAATGGTGGCCACGTGTGGATGGGCGGCAGCGTTACACCTAACGGTCAAACCACATGGCGTAGTTTGACGGTGGGTGATGGCTATGCGGCCAGCGGTACATCGGTGGCATTTGCAGGCAACTCACCTTGGCAAGGCGGCATTGTGCTCAAGCGCAGCCAAATTTCTTCTGGCGGTGGTGATGTGTCGTTGTACGGCTACGGTGCAGCAAGTGGCTCAGGCTTTGTGAACTTTGACAGCAGCACGATCAACTCAGGCACAGGCCAAATTTTGATCAACGCCAAGTCAGCAGGCATCGTGGCTTTCTTGCCTGGTTTGCATCCAGCTTCATTGCCTAACGCGGTGTTTGAGTTGCGCTCTGCCAATACGGGTGTGGATGCAATTCGTGTCATCACCGATGCAGTCGCCACCAATGACCCAGGTGCTGTGATTGAAGGTAACTTCCGTATCTTGGCCACCGCTGGTGGTGGCGTCACGCTGTCGGGCCGGGCCAAAGCCGGTGTGGCTGGTTTGCAGGTGGGTAGCCAATGGGGCGGTGGTGTGTTTGATGCACTGTCTACCTCTGGCAACATCAGCATGGACGCTGGCACCAACAGTATCAGCTTCCAAAACGCGGCCAGCGCCATTTACTTGGGTTCGAAATCGGGCAGTGCAATCACGGCGGCCACAGGCAATATCGTGATGACGGCCGACAGCTTGTCACTGTCCAGTGCCTTGACCTATGCCAATACGACTGGCACTTTAACGATCGCGCCCACTTCGGCTAGTTTCTCTAGTGCGGTCAACAGCACGGGCTGGGTCTTGGGCAGTGGCTTGAGCGCGTTGACTGTGGGTAGCACGACCAACACCGCCGACATCACTTGGGCATCGAGCAACACAGTCAACGGCCCCATCAAAATTTACGGCGGCAACATCACGCTGGGCAGTGCCATCGGCACCACCAACACCAGCACAGGTGATGTGTTGCTGCGCGGCGCAGACATCAACAGTTCTTACAACATCAGCTTGGCCAACGGCCGTACCTTGACCGTGGACAACACGGGCAGCAACTCCGTTTTGTCAGGCATTGTTTCTGGCACATCAGCCAACTTGGTGAAGCAGGGTGCAGGTGCTGTGTATCTGCGTGGTGTGAACAACTACAGCGGTTTGAGCACAGTCAGCGCGGGCTATTTAGAGTTGAACCAAACAGGCTCGATCGTGACCGATGTGGTGAACAACGCTGCCTTTGGCTTTAACCAAACGGCTGATTACACCTTCGCCAAGACCATCAGCGGCACAGGCTACTTGGTCAAGTACGGCACCAACACGCTCACGCTCACAGCGGCCAACCCCTACACCGGTGCGAACTACGTGTACGGCGGTACCTTGTCTGTGGCTAGCTTGGCCAATGGCGGTGTGGCCAGCAACATCGGCCAATCCACCAACGCAGCGGCTAACTTGGTCATCAACAACGCCACGCTCAAATACACAGGCGCAGCCACCAGCACCGACCGCCTGTTCACCTTAGGCGACAGCGGCGCCACGGTGGATGCATCGGGCACTGGTGCTTTGGTGTTCACCAACACTGGCGCGTTGGCCTACAGCGGCACAGCAGGTCGCTTGCTCACACTGACGGGCACCAACACCGCCGACAACACCATGACCCCCGTGTTGGCCAACAACGCAGGCATCAGCAGCTTCACCAAAGCCGGCACAGGTAAGTGGGTCATGAAGGGCGCGAACACCTACACAGGCCTCACCACCATTTCAGGCGGTACTTTGAACGTGGGTGATGGCGCGGATGCTTTGGCTTCGTTGGGTACCAACACGGTGAGCATTGGCGCAGGCACTGTGCTGAACTTCAACCACAATGCTGCCGTGACTGTGGATAACGCCATCAATGGCGCAGGTCAGCTCAACAAGTTGGGCAGCAACACACTCAGCCTCACGGGTGTGAACAGCTATACCGGCGCGACTGGCACGGGTAGTGCAGGTGGCGTGGTGTTCACCAACAACACAGCACCTACAACGGTTGGCTTCACAGGTTCAGGCGCTGTGACCATTGAACCAAGCACCACGTTTGCAGCAAACGGCATCAGCAACTACACATTTGCCAACACCATCTCGGGTTTCACATGGGGCAAGTCTTCTAACGTGGCTGACTTGACCGTTGCCAGCTCATTCAGCATTGCAGGCCCCATCAGCTTGTACGGTGGCAACATCAATTTGAATGCCAATGTCAGCAGCAGCTTGGCCAACGCGGCGTTGTTGTTCAAAGCCTCAGGCGACATCACCCAAGCCAGCAACGTGTCTGTGGCTAGCAATGGTGGCGATATCACCTTGTGGGCGAACAGCGATGGCGACACCACCAACTATGGTGGCATCTTGTTGAACTCTGGATCGAGCATCAGCAGCCAAAACGGCAACATCACATTGGGTGGTGGCACTTCGTTGGCCACAGGTTATGCCACCAACAAGACGACCAACATTGCCAACACGGGTGACAACGCAGCCAACTATTCGGGCGGCGTGGCCTTGTTCAATGCTGCCATCAACGCTGGCACAGGCGCTGTGACCCTGCGCGGTGAATCTGTAGGCTCTGCTGATGACTACGCCATGGGCATCATGCTGCGCGGCGATGCCGGTGCATCGTCTATCAATGGTGGTGCCATCAGCTTGGTCGGCATATCAAACAACGCAGGCAATGCGGGCGGCAATGGATCGTCTAACCGTGGCATTTCGCTGACCAGCAGCAGCATCACGGGCTCTGGCGCTGTGAGTTTGAACGGTACAGGCTCAGCAGGTGTGGGTGGCGCGGCTTGGAACAACAGTGGCATTTACTTGAATGACTCAACAGTCACCTCGACTGCTGGCAGCGTGAGCTTGAACGGCACAGGGCGTGGCTTTAATGCGGGTGCTGACGGCGTGGGCATGACACAAACTTCCAGCCTGTCTGCGGCCACGCTGTTGAGCGTGACAGGTGCAACGTCACAGGCGGCTTCGTCAGCCTTGAACATGGGTGCCCAAAGCACACTCACGGCAAGTGGTGCGATGCAAATCAGCGGCAATGCCCCCATCGTGTTGGGCAACCTCAACAGCACGGGTGCATTGAGCATCAGCACCACCAGCGGCAACGTGACGCAAACAGCGGGTACCACCGTGTCTGCAGCAAACACAACGGGCCTGACAGTGGCTAACGCCAATGTGACCTTGGATAACGCAGGCAACAACATGGTGGGCCTCATCAGCGTGACCAACGCCGCCAACCTGACCTTGCGCAGCACTGTGTTGACCATGGACTCGGTGACCAGCAGCGGCACACAGGTGTACAACAGCCCCGTGGTGTTGCCAGCTGACACCACATTCGATGGCACACAAGTGACGTTCAACCAAGCCGTCACAGGCACAGGTTCATTGATGGTCAATGGCGCGGCGGTGCTCAATGGCGCCACCATCACCACCGCCGATGCTCAAAGCTATAACGGTGCTGTGACTTTGGGTGTGAACACTGTGCTGACCAGCTCAGGCGCTGGCAACATCAGCTTCGGCAACACACTCAACGGTGCTAAGACCTTGGTGGTGAACACCTCTGGCGCCACTGTGTTCAACGGCGCAGTGGGCGGCACGGCTGCATTGAGCAGCCTCACCACAGACGTGGGCGGCACTGTGGCTATTAACGGTGGCATGGTGAACACGACAGGCGCACAAAGCTATGGCGAGGTGGCAAGCTTAGGTGCGAATGCCGTTTTGACCAGCACTGGCGCAGGTGACATCAGCTTCACCAACACACTCAACGGCGCGAAGACTTTGGCGATCAACACCACAGGTGCTACCGTGTTCTCAGGTGCAGTGGGCGGCACTACTGCACTGACTAGCCTCACCACTGACACGGGTGGCACCATCGCCATCAACGGTGGTGTGGTCAACACGACGGGCGTACAAACCTTCGGTGAAGCAGCCACCTTGGGTGCGAACACCGTGTTGAGCAGCTCAGGTTCTGGTGCCATCACATTCAGCAGCACTTTGAATGGCGCACAAACCTTGGCTGTGAACACATCTGGTGCCACCGTCTTCACCGGTTCAGTGGGCGGCACAACGGCATTGACATCGTTGAGTACAGACACGGGTGGTACGGTGGCGATCAACGGTGGCGTGGTTAACACTTCGGGCGCACAGATCTACAACGAAGTGGCGACCTTAGGTGCTGCCACCAACTTGACAAGTACAGGCTCAGGCGCGATCACGTTTGGCAACACCTTGAACGGTGCGCAAACCTTGGCGGTTAATACCTCAGGCATCACTACCTTCAGCGGTGCAGTGGGTGACGCCACCGCACTCACCAGCATGACCACAGATGCGGGTACCGCTGGCAGCGTGGCCATTAATGGTGGCGTGGTCAAGACCACAGGCGCACAAATTTACGGTGAAGTAGCGACCTTGGGCGCAGCTACTGCGTTGACCAGCACTGGCTCAGGCGCGATAACCTTTGGCAACACCTTGAACGGTCCACACACCTTGGCGGTCAATACCTCAGGCATCACTACATTCAGCGGTCCAGTGGGTAACACCACCGCGCTCACCAGCTTGACCACAGATGCAGGTACGGATGGCAGCGTGACCATCAACGGCGGCGTGGTCAACACCACGGGCGCACAGATTTACGGCGAAGCAGCGACCTTGGGTGCAGCCACTGCGTTGACCAGCACCGGCAGCGGTGCCATCACGTTTGGCAACACCTTGGACGGTGCACAAACCTTGGCGGTCAACACCTCAGGCATCACCACATTCACAGGTGCTGTGGGTAACAGCACTGCGCTCACCAGCTTGACCACAGATGCGGGTACAGCGGGCAGCGTGGCCATCAATGGTGGCGTGGTCAACACCACCGGCGCACAGATTTACGGCGAAGCAGCGACCGTGGGTGCAGCCACTGCGTTGACCAGCACAGGCTTAGGTGCGATCACATTCGGCAACACCTTGGACGGTGCACAAACCTTGGCCATCAACACCTCAGGCATCACCACATTCAGCGGTGCCGTGGGTAACGGCACAGCGCTCACCAGCTTGACCACAGATGCGGGTACTGCGGGCAGCGTGGCGATTAACGGTGGTGTGGTCAAAACCACTGGCGCACAAGGCTTCGGTGAAGTGGCGACCTTAGGTGCAGACACGGTGCTCACGAGTACCAATTCAGATGCCATCACTTTTGGCAATACGTTAGACGGCGCCAAGACCATGACCCTCAACACCGCAGGTGTCATCACCTTCAACGGTGCAGTGGGTAATGGCACAGCACTGACCAGCCTCACCACCAACACCGGTGGCAGTGTTGTGATCAACGGTGGCCTGATCAAAACCACGGGTGCGCAAACCATCAACAAAGCCATCACGCTGGGTGCAGACACAACCTTGCGCGGCGTGAACGTGGCCTTGATGTCTACTGTTGACGGCGCACAAGCACTCACGATCTACGATAGCGGCACCACGGTGTTGGGTGGCAATATTGGTAGCAGCACGCCGCTGATGAGCTTGACCACCGATTCATTCACCACGGCAGCGGGGGAGACTCACATCAAAGGCGCGAGTATCCACACCACCACCGATGCGGTGTTCAACGACATTGTGAAAATCTTCACCGATGTGCGTGTGACCGCCGCAGGTCAAATGACTTTTGCGAAGACGATCGACGGTGACACAGCGGGTACGCGCAGCTTGACGCTCGATGGCGGCAACATTGCCTGGATCAGCGTGGATGGCGCTGTCGGTGCAAGCAATCCATTGAAGACCTTGGAAGTGGTCAACAGCGAGTTCACCACCTTCACAGGTCCAGTCACCACAGCTACGAGCGTGGTGTTGAGCGATACACAGCAGACCATCGCTTTCAATGGCGGTTTGACCACACCCACCTTGACCGTGGCGCCTGAGCCATTCAATCTGACGCTGCGTGCCAATGTGGCCGTGACAAATGCCGTGACTTTGGCCAATACCGGTACGGTTCAACTCGGTGGTGTTGAGTCGGACGACATGTTCTTTGCCGGCGGCTTGGTGGCCACTGCACCAAGCGCCCTGAGCGTGGCTGGCACCATCCTTAGTACAGACCAAACCATTTTGTTGGGACGCAGCGACACCACCATTACCTTGGTGAATGACACAACTATCAACAGTGGTGCTGGCTCTTTGCGTTTGGCCGGTTCGGTCACGGCGGGTGAGGAAGTTTATGCTTTGCGCTTGCTCAGCACAGGCCCCACCACCATTGATGGCGACCTGACCAGCGCAGGTGCGTTGAGCTTGGCTGGCCCTGTGACGTTCAGTGGTGCCAGCACAGTGACCACACCATCGATGACGTTTGGCGGCACTGTGACTGCGCACGGTCACTTGACAATTCATGGTGCCACCACCATCAACGGCGGTAGCGTGAACTCTGGCGCATTCACGCAAACCTATGACGGTACGGTGGATGTAGGCGGCGCAGCCACTAGCACCACCACGTTCACAGGTGTAGGCATCACCTTCGGCAGCACCTTGGATGCCACCAGCCGTGTGTTGGTGAACGACACGGGTGCCACCACCTACACCGGCGCGATTGGCCTCACACACGCACCCGCTCACTTTGAGACCGATGCAGCAGGCAGCAGCACTTTCAGTGGAGGCACAGTGCGCACCAGCAGCCCCAACTCGATCTACATCGCAGACGATGCAGTGGTCACCGCAGCACTCACCACGTTTGACACCACCAACAACGGCGCTTTGGCCACAGGTGCCAACATCACCTTTGCAAAGACATTGAACGGCACAACCAGCAACGGCCAGGCTGTGACGCTCAATGCAGGCACAGGCGGCACCGTGTTGGTGATAGGCGCTATTGGCAACAGCGTGCCCTTGAGCACCTTGAACTTGACCAACAGCAATGGCGCCACCTTCAGCAGCGCAGTGACCACAGGCACCAGCGTGGTGTTGACCGACACCAGCGACAACCAAGTGATTCGCTTTGCTGGCAACCTCAGCACACCCACGTTGACCACTTTTGCACAGCCTTATGTGTTGGAGTTGGTGGGTAGTACCACCAGCGTGACGGGCGCCACACAGTTCTTGAACACAGGCGCCTTGAAATTGGGAGACGCTGCGGGTGACACCTTGACCTTCACGGGTGGCTTGGTGGCCACGGCACCAAGCAGCATCAGATTAGGCGGCACAGTGAACACGACCAACACCACCATGACTTTGGGTGACAGCGGCACAGCCTTGACCTTGGCCGACCACCTCACACTCAACACTGCAGGTGGAGCGTTGAACATCGATGGTGCGGTGAACGGCACCTTGGCCAACACCCAGTCACTCACGTTGAACAGCGGCACCGCAGGCGTGATCAGCGTGACAGGTGCTGTGGGTCAAACCACCTCGCTCAACACCTTGAAGTTGGTCAACAGCTATGGCGCCACCTTCACCAGCCCTGTCAAAGCAGATACAGAAGTTTGGTTGTTCAACACAGTGGGTGGTCGCACCATTCAGTTCGCAGACAACATGAGCACAGCGGCACTCACCACCACAGCCAATGGCTACAACGTGGAGCTGTTGGGCACGACCAGCAACGTGACGGGCGCGACAGAGTTCTTGAACACAGGCGCCTTGAAACTGGGTAATGCTGCGGGTGACACCTTGACGTTCACAGGTGGCTTGGTGGCCACAGCGCCAAGCAGCATCAGCTTAGGCGGCACCGTGAACACGACCAATACCGCCATGACACTGGGCGACAGTGGCACGGCATTGACTTTGGTGGACGACCTCACGCTCAACACGGTGGGTGGTGTATTGAGCATCGGCGGTGCTGTGAACGGTACGCTGGCTGATACCCAATCGTTGACCTTGGATGCAGGCAGCACAGGCGTGGTCAGTGTGACAGGTGCTGTGGGTCAAACCACCTCGATCAACACCTTGAAGTTGGTCAACAGCTATGGCGCCACCTTCAGCAGCCCTGTCAAAGCCGATACAGAAGTTTGGTTGTTCAACACAGTGGGTGGTCGCACCATTCAGTTCGCAGACAACCTGAGCACAGCTGCTCTCACCACCTCAGCCAATGGCTACCACGTGGAGCTACTGGGCACCACCAGCAGCGTGACGGGCGCGACAGAGTTCTTGAACACAGGCGCCTTGAAACTGGGTAATGCTGCGGGTGACACCTTGACCTTCACAGGTGGCTTGGTGGCCACAGCGCCAAGCAGCATCGGCATGGGCGGCACAGTGAACACGACCGACACGCCTATCAGCTTGGGCGATAACAACACCCCCATCACCTTGGTGGACAGCGTGATCTTGAGCTCAGGCACAGCGGACATGACGTTGGGCGGCACGGTCAATGGTGCTGTTGTGCTGCAGCTCAACAGCACAGGCAAGACCACTTTGGGTGGTGTGGTGGGTGGCTCAGCCGCTTTGAGCAGCATCACCACCAACACCGGTGGCATCTTGGTGATTCAAGGTGGCCGCGTGGTGACCACCGGTATTCAAAGCTATGGCGAAGATGTGCTGCTCGACAACAGCTTGCGCAGCACCTCGTTGGAAACCACCGATAGCGCGGTGACGTTTGCTGGCACTTTGAAGAACAACACCGCCAATGCAGAAGCCTTGACCATCAACGCTGGCACAGGCGCGGTGACTTTCACGAGCGCTGTGGGCGCAACGGGTGCGGGTAACGCCATTGGCACCTTGGTCGTGAACAGTGCAGGTGACACCACCTTCACCAGCACCGTGGATGCTGCCAGCGTGACCACCAATGTGGGTGGTCGCGTGGTCATCAAGGGTGGCCATATCACCACATCGGGCGCACAAAGCTATGGTGAAAATGCCTTCTTGGACAACGTGTCACGCACCACTGTGCTTAACACCACCAATAGTGATGTGAGCTTCGCAGGCACATTGAAGAACAACACAGTTACGGCAGAAGCCTTGACGATCAACGCAGGCTCAGGCGCTGTGACATTCACTGGCGCCGTGGGTGCAACAAGTGTTAACAACGCCATCGGTGCTTTGGAAGTCAACAGCACGGGCGACACCACATTCACCAGCACTGTCGATGCGGCAAGCGTGACCACCAATACAGGTGGTCGTGTGTTCATCCAAGGTGGCCGCATCAGTACCACTGGCGCACAAATCTACGGTGAAAACGTGTTCTTAGACAACGCATCGCGCACCACGGTGTTGAACACAACTGACAGTGCTGTGACCTTTGCCGGCACCCTGAAGAACAACACCAGCAATGCCGAAGCCTTGACGATCACTGCTGGGTCGGGTGACGTGATGTTCGTCGGTGCCGTGGGTACTGATGCTGCCAACGGCGCAATCGGCACTTTGGGTATCACCAATACGGGCACAGTGACCTTCACCAACACAGTAGATGCTTTCAGTATTTACACCGCTCCTGACAGCACCTTGCGCATCAAAGGCGGTCGCGTGACCACAACTTGGGCTCAGTGGTACGGCGGTGACGTGTTGTTGGACAACGCGCTGCAAAGCACAACACTGACGACGACCAACTCAGCTGTAGATTTCCGTGGCTTTGTGAAGAACTTCGCAGCCACACCTCAGTCGTTGACCGTCAATTCAGGCAGCGGTGACGTCACCTTTGTGGGCGTGGCGGGCGTCACAGGTAATGCTCTGGGTGATGTGGTGATCAACAGCGAAGGCGTGACCACCATTCAAAGCACGGTAGATGCTGCCAGCTTGAAAACGGATGTGAATGGCGTGGACCCCGTCACATTGGGTGGTCGCATTGTCATTCAAGGCGGCCGCATCAGCACCAGCGGTGAGCAACACTACGCTGAGTTGGTGAAGTTGGATAAGACCGACATCAGCGTCAACGCCACCACCGTGTTGAGTACGGTCGATAGCCATGTGACATTTGACGCCGCCATCAACAACACGGGTGCAACGGCACAAAACCTCACGATCAATGCAGGTGAGGGCAATGTGACGTTCAAAGGAGCTGTTGGCGCAACTGGCGCGAATGGTCCATTGGGGGACTTGGTTATCAACAGCGAAGGCGAGACCAAGTTTGTTCGCACGGTGGATGCAGCAAGCTTGAAGACCGACGTGGATACTGCCAATATCAACGTGAGCGCTGCGACCAACAAAGTGACCATCCAAGGTGGTCGTATCACGACGACTGGCGAGCAGCAATTCGCTGAGTTGGTCGTGTTGGATAACGCATCGCACGCCACGGTACTGAACGCAGCCAATAGCAACGTGACCTTTGACAAAGCCATCGTGAACGCCAGCACGACAGCACAAAACTTGACCGTCAACGCTGGCACAGGCCATGTGACGTTCACAGGCGCGGTGGGTGAAGATGCCAACGGCGTGAATGGTGCCCTGGGTAATTTGGTGATCAACAGCGCGGGCGAGACCACCTTTGTAAGCGCGGTGGATGCAGCCAGCTTGAAGACAGACGTTGACACCACAAACATCAATGTGAACGCCGCGACCAACAAAGTCACGATCCAAGGTGGTCGCATCACCACCACAGGCGAACAACACTATGCAGAGTGGGTGGCATTGGATAACGCATCGCATGCCACTGTTTTGAATGCAAGCAACAGCCCCGTGACGTTTGACAAGGCGATCGTCAACGCCAACGCAACTGCGCAAGATCTGACGATCAATGCAGGAACAGGCCATGTGACGTTCACGGGTGCTGTGGGTGAAGACAGCAACGGTACCAACGGTGCGCTGGGTCATTTGGTGATCAACAGCGCAGGCGAGACCAAGTTTGTCAGCACAGTGGATGCTGCTAGCTTGTTGACTGATGTGGATACCGCACACATCGACGTGAATGCTGCGACCAACAAAGTGACCATTCAGGGTGGCCGTATCACGACAACCGGCGAACAGCACTATGCAGAGTTGGTGGCATTGGATAACGCATCGCATGCCACTGTTCTGAATACAAGCAACAGCCCCGTGGCGTTTGACAAGGCGATCGTGAACGCCAGCGCAACTGCGCAAAATCTGACGATCAATGCAGGCACAGGCGATGTGACCTTCACGGGCGTGGTGGGTGAATTGATCAACAACGGTGCATTGGGTCACTTGGTGATTAACAGCGAAGGCGAGACCAAATTTGTGAACACAGTGGATGCTGCCAGCTTGTTGACTGATATTGACACTGCAAACATCGACGTGACTGCTGCAAGCAACAAAGTGACCATCCAGGGTGGTCGTGTCACGACAACTGGCGCGCAACACTACGCGGAGTTGGTGGTGCTGGGTAACGCTTCGCACGCCACCGTCTTGAACACGACCAACAGCGCAGTGAGCTTTGACAAGGCAATCGTGAATACCAGTGCCACGGCGCAAGACTTGATGATCAACGTAGGCACTGGTGATGTGACGTTCACTGGTGCTGTGGGCGAAGACAGCAGCGGCACCTTCGCTGCACTGGGTCACTTGGTGATTAACAGCGCTGGTGAAACCAAGTTTGTCAGCACGGTGGATGCGGCGAGCCTGAAGACTGATGTGGACAGTTCAATCAACGTGAATGCCGCGACTAACAAAGTGACCATCCAAGGCGGTCGCATCACCACATCCAGCGAACAACACTACGCAGAACGCGTGGCGTTGGACAACGCTTCTCACGCCACGGTCTTGAATACGACAGATAGTTTGGTGACGTTCGACAAAGCGATCGTCAATGCCAATAGCAACTTGGCGCAAGACTTGACGATCAACGCTGGTACAGGTCATGTGACCTTCACTGGTGTGGTGGGCGAAGACGCCGTGGTGGCATCGGTCAAGAACGGCGTCTTGGGTCACTTGGTCATCAACAGCTCAGGCGAGACCAAGTTTGTTGGCACGGTTGACGCTGCCAGCTTGAAGACGGATGTGGACACAGCTCATATCGACGTGAACGCAGTTGCTAACAAAGTCACCATCCAAGGTGGTCGTATCACCACGACAGGCGAGCAACACTACGCTGAGTTGGTGGTGTTGGACAATGGCTCTCACGCCACCGTTTTGAATACAACCAACAGCCTGCTTGCGTTTGACAAAGCGATCGTCAACGCTGACAGCAACTTGCCACAAGATCTGACGATCAACGCAGGCACTGGCAGCGTGACGTTCACAGGCGTGGTAGGCGAAGATGCTGTGGTCGCCTCGGTGAAGAACGGTGCGCTGGGTGATTTGGTCATCAACAGCGCAGGTGAGACCAAGTTTGTGAGCACGGTGGACGTTGCAAGCTTAAAGACTGACGTCGATACAGCACACATCAATGTGAGCGCTGCAACCAACAAAGTAACGATCGAAGGCGGCCGCATCACCACCACGGGTGAGCAGCACTTCGCTGAGTTGGTGGTGTTGGGTCATGGCGCTCACGCCACTGTGTTGAACACGACCCATAGCGCCGTGATATTTGACAAAGCGATCGTGAATGCCAGCGCCACAGCCCAAGATTTGAAGATCAACACAGGCACAGGCCATGTGACCTTCACAGGAGCAGTGGGCGAAGATAGCAACGGTGCTCATGGCGCGCTGGGTCATGTCGTGATCAACAGTGCAGGCGAGACCAAATTTGTGAGCACCGTGGACGCTGCAAGCTTGAAGACAGACGTGGCTGGAAGCGGTATCAATGTCAGCGCAATAGGTAACAAGGTGGTGATTCAAGGTGGTCGCATCACAACGACAGGTGAACAACACTATGCTGAGTTGGTGGCTTTGGATAACGCTAACCGCGCCACCGAGCTCAACACTACGAACAGCAACTTGACGTTTGACAAGGCGATCGTTAATGAGAGTGGCGCCTTAGCGCAAGACCTGACGATCAACGTCGGTACAGGCAATGTGACCTTCACAGGCGTGGTGGGCGAAGATAGCAACGGCACAAACGGTGCATTGGGTGACTTAGTGATCAACAGCGAAGGTGTGACAACCTTTGTGAGCACTGTCGATGCTGTCAGCTTGAAAACAGACGTGACTGGTATCAATGCCAGCGCCTCTGGCAACCAGGTTGTGATCCAAGGTGGGCGCATCACGACGACAGGCGAACAACACTACGCTGAGCGTGTGGTGTTGGATCACGCTTCTCATGCCTCGGTCTTGAATGCGACCAACAGCGCAGTGTCTTTTGACAAGGTCATCGTGAACGCCAGCGCCACGGCGCAAGATCTAACGATCAACGCAGGCACAGGTGATGTGACATTCACAGGTGCGGTGGGCGAAGATGTCAACGGCGTCAATGGTGCCTTGGGCAATTTGGTGATCAACAGCGCAGGCGAGACCACATTTGTAAATACGGTGGATGCAGCCAGCTTGAAGACGGACGTTGACACCACAAACATCAATGTGAACGCCGCGACCAACAAAGTGACCATCCAAGGCGGTCGCATCACAACAGTAGGCGAACAACACTATGCAGAGTGGGTGGCATTGGATAACCCATCGCATGCTACTGTTCTGAATACAAGCAACAGCCCCGTGACGTTTGACAAGGCCATCGCGAACGCCAGCGCTTCTGCGCAAGATCTGACGATCAATACAGGCACAGGCCATGTGACCTTCACCGGTGCGGTGGGTGAAGACAGCTGCAGTGCCAACGGCGCGCTGGGTCACTTGGTGATCAACAGCGCAGGCGAGACCAAGTTTGTCAGCACGGTAGATGCGGCGAGCTTGAAGACAGACGTTGATACAGCCAATATCAACGTGAACGCTGCGACCAACAAAGTGACCATCCGAGGTGGTCGTATCACCACAACTGGCGAACAACACTACGCTGAGTTGGTGCTGCTGGACAACGCTTCTCATGCGACTGTCTTGAATACGACCAACAGCGCAGTGAGCTTTGACAAGGCCATTGTGAATGCCAGCGCCAATGCGCAAGATTTAACGATCAATGCAGGTACAGGCAACGTGACCTTCACAGGTGTGGCGGGTGAATTAATCAACAACGGTGCATTAGGTCACTTGGTGATCAACAGCGAAGGCGAGACCAAGTTTGTGAGCACAGTGGATGCTGCCAGCTTGTTGACTGATATTGACACTGCAAACATCGACGTGAATGCTGCAAGCAATAAAGTGATCATGCAAGGTGGCCGCGTCACGACAACTGGCGCGCAACACTTTGCCGAGTTGGTGGTGCTGGGTAACGCATCGCACGCCACCGTCTTGAACACGACTAACAGCGCAGTGAGCTTTGACAAGGCAATCGTGAATGCCAGTGCCACGGCGCAAGATCTGACGATCAATGCTGGTACAGGACATGTGACCTTCACCGGTGCTGTGGGCGAAGACAGCAATGGTGCCAACGGCGCGCTGGGTCACTTGGTGGTCAACAGCGCAGGCGAAACAAAGTTTGTCAGCACGGTGGATGCGGCGAGCCTGAAGACCGACGTTGATACAACCAATATCAATGTGAATGCTGCGACCAACAAAGTGACGATACAAGGTGGTCGCATCACCACGACAGGCGAGCAACACTATGCCGAGTGGGTGGCTTTGGATAACGCGTCTCACGCCACCGAAGCCAATACAACGAACAGCAACGTGACGTTTGACAAGGCGATCGTGAATGCCGCTGCGACGGCGCAAGATCTGACGATCAACGCTGGTACAGGACATGTGACCTTCACTGGTGTGGTGGGTGAAGATAGCAACGGCACAAACGGTGCATTGGGTGACTTGGTGATCAACAGCGAAGGCGTGACAACCTTTGTCAGCACCGTGGACGCAGCCAGCTTGAAGACTGATGTGACGGGTATTAATGCCAGCGCCTCAGGCAACAAGGTTGTGATTCAAGGTGGCCGCATCACAACTACAGGCGAACAACACTACGCTGAACGTGTGATTCTGGATAACGCCAGCCATGCCACGGAGCTCAACACAACGAGCAGCAACCTGACGTTTGACAAGGCGATCGTGAATGCCACTGCGACGGCACAAGACCTGACGATCAACGCAGGTACAGGTGATGTGACCTTCACAGGCGTGGTGGGTGAAGATAGCAACAGCACAAACGGTGCATTGGGTGACTTGGTGATCAATAGCGAAGGCGTGACAACCTTTGTGAGCACAGGAGACGCTGCAAGCTTGACAACTGATGTGACAGGTATCAATGCCAGCGCCTCAGGCAACAAAGTTGTCATCCAAGGCGGCCGCATTAGCACGACAGGTGAACAACACTACGCAGAGTTGGTGGTGCTGGATAACGCGAACCATGCCACCGTGCTCAACACCGTCAATAGCCATGTGACGTTTGACAAGGCGATCGTCAATGCTGACAGCAACTTGCCTCAAGACCTGACGATCAACGTTGGCACTGGCCATGTGACTTTCACAGGCATGGTGGGTGAAGATAGCAACGGTACAAACGGTGCATTGGGTGACTTGGTGATCAACAGTGCAGGTGTGACAACCTTTGTCAGCACCGTGGACGCTGCAAGCTTGACAACTGATGCGACAGGTATCAATGCCAGCGCTTCAGGTAACAAGGTTGTCATCCAAGGCGGCCGCATTACCACCACGGGTGAACAACACTACGCTGAGTGGGTGGCTTTGGATAACGCAGCTCACGCCACCGAGCTGAATACAACAAACAGCAACGTGACGTTTGACAAGGCGATCGTCAATGCTGACAGTAACTTGCCACAAGACCTGACGATCAAGTCTGGTACAGGCGATGTGACCTTCACAGGCGTGGTTGGCGAGGATGCCGTGGTCGCCTCACTCAAGAACGGCACGCTGGGTCACTTGGTGATCAACAGCGAAGGTGTGACAACGTTTGTCAGCACAGTAGACGCTGCTAGCTTGAGAACAGACCTGACTGGCATCAATGCCAGCGCTTCTGGCAACAAGGTTGTGATTCAAGGCGGGCGTATCAGCACGACAGGCGAACAACACTACGCTGAGTTGGTGGTATTTGACAACGGTCAGCAGCTCACCATCCTGAACACCACAAACAGCAGCATGACGTTTGACAAAGCGATCGTGAACGCAGACAGCACATCGCCTCAAAACCTGACGATCAACGTTGGCACGGGTGATGTGATGTTTACTGGCGTGGTGGGTGAGGATGCGGTGATCGCAACGGTCAAGAACGGTGCACTTGGTGACTTGATCATCAACAGCGAAGGTGTAACCACGTTTGTGAGCACAGTTGATGTTGCGAGCTTGAAGACTGACATTGACACCGTGAGTATTGATGCTTCTGCATCCACCAACCAAGTGATCATCCAAGGCGGTCGTATTTCAACGACTGGCGCACAACATTACGCTGAGTTGGTGGTGCTGGATAACGTTTGGCAATCGACAATTCTGAATACAACGAATAGCGATGTGCGCTTTGATAAAGCGATCATCAATGCCAACAGCACGATGCCACAAGACCTGACCATCAACGCCGGCACAGGTGATGTGACCTTCACAGGCGTCGTGGGTGAAGACAACACTGGAACCAACGGTGCGCTGGGCCACTTGGTGATCAACAGCGCAGGCGAGACCAAGTTTGTCAGCACGGTGGATGCTGCGAGCTTGATGACCGATGTGGACACCGTGAACATCAACGTCAACACTGCCACCAACAAAGTCACCATCCAAGGTGGACGTGTCAGCACGACAGGCGAACAACACTACGCTGAGTTGGTGTCGTTAGATAACACAAGTCAAGTGACGATCCTGAATGCAACGAATAGCGATGTGAGCTTTGACAAGGAGATCGTCAATGCTGACAGCACGATGCCACAAGACTTGACGATCAATGCAGGTACAGGCAACGTGACCTTCACAGGTGTGGTGGGTGAATTGATCAACAACGGTGCCTTGGGCCATGTGATCATCAACAGCGAAGGCGAGACCAAGTTTGTGAGCACGCTGGATGCCGCGAGCTTGAAGACCGATGTGGATACTGCAAACATTGATGCCAACGCAACGAGCAACAAGGTCATCATCCAGGGCGGTCGCATCACCACGACAGGCGAACAGCACTACGCCGAGTTGGTGGTGCTGGATAACGCCCAACAGGCCACAGTCGTGAACACAACGAACAGCAGCGTGACGTTTGACAAAGCGATCGTGAATGCTGATAGCGCAGCGCCACAAGACCTGACGATCAACGCAGGTACAGGTGATGTGACCTTCACAGGCGCAGTGGGCGAAGACAGTGCAGGTGTGAATGGTGCTTTGGGTCGCTTGGTGATCAATAGCGAAGGTGAAACGAAGTATGTCAGCACCGTCGATGCTGCAAGTGTGAAGACGGACATTGATGCTGCCAATATCGACGTGAATGCTGCGACCAACAAATTGACCATCCAAGGCGGCCGCATCACCACGACAGGCGAGCAACACTACGCCGAGTTGGTGGTGTTAGACAACATGGGTCAAGTGACAGTGCTCAACACGACTGATAGCAATGTGACGTTTGACAAGGCGATCGTCAACGCTGATAGCACAGCGTCACAGGACCTGACGATCAACGCAGGTACAGGCAATGTGACCTTTACAGGTGTGGTGGGCGAATTGAACAACAACGGTGCCTTGGGTCACTTGGTGATCAACAGCGCAGGTGAAACCAAATTTGTGAGTACAGTGGATGTAGCGAGCTTGATGACGGACGTCGATACCACAAACATCGATGTGAACGCGACGAGCAACAAGGTCATCATCCAAGGCGGTCGCATCACCACGATAGGCGAGCAACACTTCGCCGAGTTGGTGGTGTTGGATAACGCCCAGCAAGCCACAGCTCTGAACACGACCCATAGCAATGTGACGTTTGACAAAGCGATCGTCAACACTGACATCACTGCGCCACAAGACCTGACGATCAACGCAGGTACAGGCCATGTGACCTTCACAGGTGTGGTGGGCGAATTGACCAACAACGGCACCTTGGGTCACTTGGTGATCAACAGCGAAGGCGAAACCAAGTTTGTGAGCACGGTAGATGCTGCGAGTTTGATGACCGATGTGGACACCGTGAACATCGATGTCAACGCCGAGACCAACAAAATCACTATCCAAGGCGGCCGCATCACAACGACAGGCGCACAACATTACGCTGAATTGGTGGTGCTGGACAACGCCCAACAGGCCACAGTGCTGAATACAGCGAACAGCAGCGTGACGTTTGACAAAGCGATCGTGAATGCTGACAGCACAGCGCCACAAGATCTGACGATCAACGTCGGTACAGGCGATGCGACCTTCACAGGTGTGGTGGGTGAAGACGATGTGGTCAACACCCCCGCAAGTCTGAACACGCCAGCGGTGATCAAGAACGGTGCCTTGGGCCACCTGGTGATCAACAGCGAAGGCGAAACCAAGTTTGTGAGCACAGTAGATGCTGCGAGCTTGATGACCGATGTGGATACCGTGAACATTGACGTCAACGCTGCCCCCAACAAAGTCACCATCCAAGGTGGTCGTATCACCACGACAGGCGAGCAACACTACGCTGAGTGGGTGGTGTTGGATAACGCTCTAGCAGCCACAGTTCTGAACACGAGCAACAGCAACATCACGTTTGACCAAGCGATCGTCAACGCGGATAGCAACTTGCCACAAGACCTGACGATCAACGCTGGCACTGGCGATGTGACCTTTACAGGTGCAGTGGGTGAGTCTGCCGTTATCAGTACGCCCGCATTGGTGAAGAACGGCGCGTTGGCTAACCTGGTGATCAACAGCGGCGGTATCACCACATTTGAAATGACGGTGGATGCCGCCAGCGTTGCCACAGATGCCGCAGGCCGTGTGGTGATGAACGGTGGACGTGTCACGACCAGCGGCGCTCAGACCTACCACGACCCAATCAGCTTAGGCCTCATTCAAACGCTGCTCAAAGCATCTTCCTTGAACTTCAACAAAATTTCAGCCACTAACGCGGCTGCCAACTTGACCTTGACCAGCGCAGAAGCATTGGCGCTCGGTACTGTTGAGCTAGAAGGTGATTTGACTGTCTTCACGGGAGCTGGTGGTGTGACAGGGGGCGTGTCTCAGGTCAACGGCACATGGCTGGACATCAAAGGTGCAAGCAACTTTGTGGCTGATACAACAGCCGACCAAGTGGCGAGCTTGGATCAAGAGAACCACTTTGGCGGCTCGGTGTCCTATCTACCCATGAAGGTGTGGGACATGACCGATGCGTCTAACCTCGGCAGCTGGGCTTCTGTGCAAGTGCAAACGAACGGTACGGATTTGATCTTGGGTCAAACCATCGCAGGCGCACTGGCTGTGCAAACCCAAGGCGGCAATATCACGCAAACGGGCACGCTGGACATCGCGGGTGCGACAGAGATCAAAGCTGGCTTGAACAACTTGCCTGGCACCCCGTTGGGTGACATCACTTTGCAGTTCTCTTCCAACAGCTTCAATGGACCTGTGAGCTTGGTGGGCGACGCCACATCGCTCTCAAGTGCCGGTAATTTGGTATTCCAAGAAGTGCGCAACAAGGGCAATATGACTTTGAGCAGCGGTGGCTCCATGAGCTTGGGCGCAGCCTTTGTGACGGGCGGCAACCTCACGCTCAACAGTGGTTCATCGCTGAACTTGGGAGTGGCTAATGTGAATGGCGACTTGACGGTTAATGCCAAAGGCGCGGTGCAAGTGGGTGCGGTTGCGACACAAAACACGCCCACACCGTTTGTGGTGAGCGGTAACTTGAACATTGATGCGAACGGCAACGCCATCACCCAAGTTGGTCCATTGAGCGTGGCAAAGACCACCACATTGGCAGCAGGTGCTATTGCATTGGCTGACACCAGCAACAGCTTTACTGGCACGGTGTCCGTCACGGCCACAACAGCGAACATTGCAACGGCTAATGATTTGAATTTGGGCCCATCGCGTGTGACGGGTCAATTCACGGCGACCAGTGCCAATGCCAACATCACACAAGCCGCAGCCATGAGCATCGGTGGCGCTGCGCAATTTAATGCAGCACAAGATGTGCGCTTGATCGAGGCCAACAACGTGTTTGCGCAATCGTTGGCTGTGAATGCACGCAATGTCGATGTGGTCACATCCAGCCCATTGATCTTGGGCACCAGCACCGTGTCGGGTGACTTAACAGTGAATGTGGCTCAAGGCGACCTGACTCAAATTGGTCCGATCAAGGTCAGTGGTGTCACGAGCTTGGATGTCAAAGCAGGCAACGTGACATTGATGGATGCAGACAACTTGTTTGACAAAACGGTGGACATCAACACATCTGGCACGCTGAGTTTGACGACGGCTGGGCCATTAACTTTAGGTTATGTCACAACCGTGGGCGATACCGTGTTGAAGAGTCAAGGCGTTATGAACTTGGGTACATCGACCTTTGGTGGCAAGTTCAAGGCGGATAGTGGCGGTTTTGACATCATTCAAACAGGCCCAATCACGATTGGTGGCAACTCCGATTTCAATGCTGGCACCGCCAAGATTGATTTGTTTGATCCGAAAAACCGCTGGTCAGGCTCCATTTTGTACAAAGGTGGCATCGTGATGATCAACCATCCTCAGTTGATGAATGCGGTCAATGCTGGAACATTGGTGGTTCGCGTGGAAACTTCGGTGAACACTGTCCAAACTGCGCGAGTCATCGCGCCTACGGCAACAGGCGCAGCCAATACAACGGGGGGCACCACATCAACAGCTTCGCCTCAAGTTGCAGCGGGTGGCGAGGGCTCCGCGGTGACTGTGGCGGTGACGCGTCCTGCCAGCGCCACAGAAACAGGCTTGATCACAGTTGCGGTGTCATCTGACGCAGCGGCACCAGGCCGCAGCTTCTCATTCTCGTTAGAGGCTCATGTGCCAGCTGCCACTGCGGCTAATGCCGAAGTGCGTGTCACGCAAGTCGACGGCAAGCCACTGCCTGAATGGCTGCGCTATGAACCCGAAACCAAGACGTTTGTCGCCACCTCTGTGCCGCCAGGCGCATTCCCACTGCAGCTCAAAGTGGGTATTGGCGGCGTGGAAACCTTGATGGTGATCAACGAAAAGCCACCGGGTCAATAAAGCGCAGCGTTGGCCCCTAGAATTTCGTCATGACCGAAGTCTTGTTTGTTTTGTACTTCGTGGTGCTGGTCGCCACGCTTGTCATCAAAACCCCCATCATCAAAGGACCGTGGCTGTTTTTGCTGCGTGCCTTCTTTCCAAACTGGAAGTTCTTTCACGCAGTGGGCTATGTGCCGCACCTCTATGCACGCTCGGCCGTGCAGTTGGCTTCGGGGGAGATGCAATGGTCAGACTGGGTGTTGATTTACCCACGCCGTGTGCGCCGCCTGAGCCACTTGGTGCACAACCCCGACACCAACATTGGCCTAGGCCAACAAAACATGGTGGATCACTTTTGGGCCGACTTGCATGACTTGCCCGAGGGCGAGGACCCACGCGGACTGGTGAGCTACAAAATGATGCAACGCTTGTGTGACCAAGTGCTGCGCGCGCGTGACGTGAACTTTACGCACCGCCAGTTTGAGCTACGCATGGTGTTGGATGGCCGCAGTGAAAACGTGGACACACAAGTGATGATGACCTCGCCCGTGGAGGCCGCATGCTAAGCGCCGCGTTCATTCAAGCTTGGATAGAGGCTGGGGTTGAAGCGCCCATGCTCATGGCGATTCGTGCCACCGAGCTGGTGTTTGCTTTGAGCTTGACCATTCAAACGCTGGAGTATTTGCGCATGGGTAAGTACACCGCCAACGATGCCTTTTGGTCATGGCAGTTGCAGCGTGACGATATTCCGAATGCCTCTGTGCGGGCCTTGCTTGATGTGTTGTTTAAGCCGCGCATGCATCAACTGCATTTGTGGCTTCGTTTGGCAGCAGCGCTGACCTTAGCAGTGCAGGGCGCTTCGTTGCCCTTGGTGGTGTTTTTGTTTGTGGGCAATCTGCTCATCCTCATTCGTTGGCGCGGTGCGTTCAACGGTGGGAGTGACTTCTTGACGCTGGTGGTGCTCACGGGCTTGCTTATCTCGCAAGTGGTGGGCGCGTTGGGCAATGCTCAGCTGGGCTGGCAAGCTGGCTTTTGGTACATCGCCATTCAGGCCATCACCTCGTACTTCATGTCGGGTGCGGTGAAGCTGCTGCGCCCTGAATGGCGCAATGGTTCGGCCATGACCATCTTCTTGAACGGGGCCATTTATGGGCCGCTGTCTGCCACGCATCCCTTGCGTAACAAGTGGCTGGCCATGATGGGCTCGTGGGGCTTTATCGTGTGGGAAATTTTGTTTCCCTTCAGTTTGCTCGATCCACGCTTCGCCGCCCTGTTTTGCGCCGTCGCGGCGTTGTTTCACTTCTTGGTGTTTTGGTTCTTTGGCTTGAACCGATTCTTCTGGGCGTGGATGTGTTCGTTTCCCGCCATCATTTGGTGCAGCGCGCAGTTCAGCGGGAAAGTTTTTGGGTTGTAAGTATTTAAATGATGTGCCCCAAATAATGGGGGACAATTTGATGAAGTTCCGACATCGGGAGAGCACTCATGAAACCATCCATTGCCTTGCAAACGCACCGTGCAGCCATTCGAGCCGTGGTTGAGAGTCACCGTGGTCGTAATGCACGTGTTTTTGGGTCTGTTCTACATGGGCTGGATCAAGAAGGCAGCGATTTAGACATCCTGATCGACCCAACGCCAGAGACAACCTTGCTTGATATTGGTGCCATCCGACACGAACTGTTACAACTGTTGGGTGTTCCCGTTGATGTGCTCACACCCAATGCGCTGCCTGATAAATTTCGTCATCAAGTCATTGCTGAAGCCCGCCCTGTATGACCGAAGATGAACTACGACTCGGTGATTATTTAGGGCATATTCTTGAAGCCATTGAGCGCGTTGAAGAGTACGTTTCAGATATCGACGAGTTGAATTTTCTGGACAACAGATTGGTTCAGGACGCCGTGATTCGGAATTTCGAGATCATTGGCGAGGCCAGTAAGAACATTCAAAAGCGTTACCCACAATTCGTGATTGATCACCCAGAATTGCCGCTCTCATCCGCATATCAAATGCGCAATGCGGTAACTCATGGTTATTTCAAAGTGGATTTTGAAATGGTTTGGAAGACCATCTGCAACGATCTACCAAACCTTTACACATTGGTACAAAAATCATCGCAATGATGGTTTTACTGAGCAACGGCTTCAATCGCATCCATCGCTTCGGTCAGCTCCAACCAACGCAGCTCTAGCGCAGCCAGCTCGTCTTCCACCACCTTGAGGCGTTTGCCTGCTTCTGCAATGTCAGCGGGGGGCAGGGGCGTGGCGAGATAGTCGTGCAGCGCTGTCTTTTCAGACTCCAGGGTGGCCATGGATTTCTCGACGCCATCGAACTCTTTT
>JACCDQ010156391.1_pt1 | contig 28864 bp, 24 predicted proteins | sample 7446031 | NCBI WGS metagenome assembly JACCDQ01 (sample SAMN15323442, study PRJNA562643) | freshwater metagenome | isolation source: river surface water | place: USA:Blue River Watershed | collected 2017-08-17 | reverse complement strand
TCGCGGCCTTTCAAGACCCAACTGTAGCAAGCTTTCAGCTCCCCTTTGTGGCCATGGGACTCTGGTTCCGGCCCCCAACCCAAAAGATTTCATGAGTGCATTTCTCGAAGAACGCGTGTTGAGCGTTCACCACTGGACCGATCGACTGTTCAGCTTCACCACCACGCGTGACCAGGCCCTGCGTTTTTCGAATGGCCACTTCACCATGATCGGCCTGCGCCAGGAGACCGGCAAACCCTTGCTGCGTGCCTATTCGATTGCCAGTGCCAACTACGAAGAGCACCTCGAATTCCTGAGCATCAAGGTGCCCGATGGCCCCTTGACCTCCAAGCTGCAGCATATCCAGGTGGGTGACACCATCGTGGTGGGCCGCAAGCCCACAGGCACGCTGCTGTGCGACTACCTTTTGCCCGGCAAGCATTTGTACCTGCTGTCCACAGGCACCGGTCTGGCCCCGTTCATGAGCATCATCCGTGATCCCGAAACCTACGAGCGTTTCGAAAAAGTCATCCTGGTGCACGGCGTGCGTCAGGTCAACGAGCTGGCCTACCACGACTACATCACCAAGGACTTGCCCGCCAACGAGTTTTTGGGCGAGATGGTCAGCAAGCAGCTGCTGTACTACCCCACCGTGACCCGCGAGCCCTACAAAAACCAGGGCCGCGTGACCGACCTGATCGAGAACGGCAAGCTCTTTGCTGATCTGGGGCTGCCCACGCTCAACCCCGAAGAAGACCGCATCATGATTTGCGGCAGCCCGGAAATGCTGCGCGACTTGAAGCGCATCTGCGAAGAGCGGGGCCTGAAAGAAGGCAACACCAGCACGCCTGGCGCCTTCGTGATCGAGAGGGCGTTCGCCGACGCCTGATATTTCAGGCCCAGTCCACGGCTTTGTGACTTGTGTCACGATCAGCCCAGCACAACGGGAGCACAATGCTCCCGTTTCCATTTGCAAAGCCCCTCTCATGAAACTTTTTTCCGTCACCGTGAACCGCTGGATGGCGCTCATAGCACTGTCGTGCATGGGCATGCTGGCGTTTGGCTTGTACTTGCAGCACGTGGTGGGCCTGAACCCTTGCCCCATGTGCATCGTGCAGCGCTACGCCCTGATCGGCGTGATGGTCATTGCCTTGGTCGGCTCGCGTTTGCGCAAGCCCGGTGCCATGGCGGTGTTTGGCGTGCTGCTGGCGCTCAAAGCCGGTTTTGGCGCATTTGTAGCGGCCCGCCAAAGCTGGTTGCAGTGGTACCCGCCCGAGATCGTCACCTGCGGTCGTGACTTCTACGGTATGGTTGAAAACTTCCCGATCAACCGCGCCATCCCCATGATCTTCAAAGGCAGCGGTGACTGCACCAAAATCGACTGGACCTTCCTCGGTGGCTCAATCGCCAACTGGTCATTCGTCGCGTTTGTGGTGTTTGCCCTCATGGGCTTGGCCATCGCCGTTCAGGCTTGGCGCAGCCGCTGATCACAAGCATTTGTCGGACCTGAAGGTGCCGACCTACGGGTATGGGTAGGTCGGTGGCTTCAGCCCCGACATGGGCCTGCGCCCAAGCCAAAATTGTTGGACCTGAAGGTGCCGACCTACGCAGAGGATCGGTAATAAGTAGGTCGTGGGCTTTAGCCCCGACGTACAAAACTCACAGCTTTTTGACCAGCACCAAGCTCTTGCGGTCCCAGTTGTATTTGCGTTTGCGCGCTTCAGGCAGCCAGTCGGGGTCGACCTGCACGAAGCCTCGTTTGATGAACCAGTGCATGGTGCGCGTGGTCAGCACGAAGATGCTTTTCAGGCCCATGGCGCGGGCGCGTTGCTCGATGCGCTTCAAAATCTTTTCGCCGTCGCCTTGGCCTTGTGATTGGGGCGACACGGTCACTGCCGCCATCTCGGCCGTCTTGGATTCGGGGTAAGGGTAGAGCGCTGCGCAGGCAAAGATCACGCCGTCGTGGTCGATGATGGTGTAGTGGTCAATGTCGCGCTCGATCTCGGTGCGGTCGCGCTTGACCAGCGTGCCGTCTTTTTCAAACGGCTCGATCAATTGCAGGATGCCGCCCACATCGTCGGCCGTGGCTTCGCGCAGTTCTTCGAGCTTTTCATCCACCACCATGGTGCCGATGCCGTCGTGCACATACACCTCCAGCAACAATGCGCCGTCCACCGCAAAGGGCAGGATGTGGCTGCGCTCCACGCCTTCTTCGCAGGCCTTCACGCAGTGCTGCAAATAGAAAGCCAGATCGGTCGGCTGCGTTGGGTTGGGCGACTCGGCCAGCAGCTTCTTGGCCGCGGCCAGTGGCAGCTCGGTGTCGATCGGGTTGTCTTCGCTGGCAGGCTCGCCGGGGTTGATGCGGATGCCCGGAATCTCGGTCACGAAAATCAGCTTGTCGGCCTGCAGCTCGGCGGCCACGCTGGTGGCCACTTCTTCCATGGTCAGGTTGAAGGCCTCACCCGTGGGCGAGAAGCCGAAGGGCGACAGCAGGACCATGGCGCCCATGTCCAACGTGCGCATGATGCCGTCCACGTCCACCTTGCGCACCAAGCCCGAGTGTTGAAAATCCACGCCATCCACAATGCCCACCGGCCGAGCGGTGATGAAGTTGCCTGAAATCACCCGCACCGTGGAGCCCGCCATCGGCGTATTGGGCAGGCCCTGGCTGAAAGCGGCCTCAATCTCGTAACGCAGCTGGCCAGCGGCCTCTTGCGCGCAGTCCAGCGCTACGCTGTCGGTGATGCGCATGCCGTGCGAATACTTGGGCGTGTGGCCCTTGGCCGCCAGTTGTTCGTTCACCTGGGGGCGAAAACCGTGCACCAGCACGATCTTGACGCCCATGCTCTGAATCAGTGCCAGGTCTTGCGCCAGGTTTTGCAGCTTGCCTGCTGCAATGGCCTCGCCCGCGATGCCCACGACAAAGGTCTTGCCACGGTGCATGTGGATGTAGGGCGCTACTGACCGGAACCAGGGCACGAAGGTGAAGTTGAAAACAGTGGACATGGGCTGTTGGACGTTTTGGGCGGTCAGGGCTGGGGCTGGGATAATCCCGGGCTGTTCTTGCATTGATTTTCACAGAAGTTTCCGCTTTGTCCGACACCCCCCTCCAAATCGACTTCCCCGAAGGCCTGCCGGTCTCTGTCCGCCGTGACGAAATCATGGCCGCCATGGATCAGCACCAAGTCATCATCGTCTGTGGTGAGACGGGTTCTGGCAAGACCACGCAGCTGCCCAAAATCGCGCTGATGCTGGGGCGCGGGCGGCTGAATGCCAAGCCGGGTGAGAAGGGGCGCCTGATCGGCCACACCCAGCCCCGGCGCATTGCGGCCAGCTCGGTGGCCAAGCGCATTGCCGAAGAACTCAAGACGCCGCTGGGCGAGGTGGTGGGTTTCAAGGTGCGGTTTCAGGACCGTTTGAGCAAGAACGCCTCCGTCAAGCTCATGACCGACGGCATTTTGCTGGCCGAAACCCAGACCGATCCGCTGCTGCAGGACTACGACACCATCATCATCGACGAGGCGCACGAACGCAGCCTGAACATCGACTTCTTGCTGGGCTACCTGCGCCAGATCCTGCCGCGCAGGCCGGACCTGAAAATCGTCGTCACCTCGGCCACCATCGACGCCGACCGCTTTGCCAAGCACTTTGCCTCGCGCAACGGCCCGGCCCCGGTCATCATGGTTTCGGGCCGCACTTTCCCGGTGGAGCAGCGCTACCGCCCCTTTGAAGAGTCACGCGACTACGGCCTGAACGAGGCCATGGCCGACGGCGTGGACGAACTTTGGCAAGGCGGGGCAGGGGGCGACATCCTGATCTTTTTGCCCGGTGAGCGCGAGATTCGTGAAGCGGCCGACCACCTGCGCAAACACCTGGCGCACCAGCCGCTGACCCGCAACGCCGAAGTGCTGCCCTTGTTTGCCCGCCTGTCGCAGGCCGAGCAAGACCGCATTTTTGAAGCGTCGAATGGCCGCCGCATTGTGCTGGCCACCAACGTGGCCGAAACCTCGCTCACCGTTCCCGGCATCCGCTATGTGATCGACGCGGGCACAGCGCGGGTCAAGCGCTACAGCCTGCGCAGCAAGGTCGAGCAGCTCATGGTCGAGCCGATCAGCCAGGCCGCAGCCAACCAGCGTGCGGGCCGTTGCGGCCGCGTGGCCAACGGCATTTGCATCCGCCTGTACGACGACAAAGACTTTGCAGGCCGCCCGCGCTTCACCGACCCGGAAATTTTGCGCTCGTCTTTGGCGGGCGTGATCTTGCGCATGAAAAGCCTGCACCTGGGCGTGGTGGAAGATTTTCCGTTCATCGAAGCACCGTCCAAACGAGCCATCACCGACGGCTACCAACTGCTGGCCGAGCTGGGGGCGGTGGACGATGACAACGAACTGACCCCGATTGGCAAAGAGCTGGCCCGGCTGCCGCTGGACCCCCGCGTAGGCCGCATGATTTTGGAAGCGCGTGGCCGCGAAGCGCTGGACGAAGTGTTGGTGATCGCCAGCGCCATGAGCGTGCAGGACGTGCGCGACCGCCCCATGGACGCGCAAGCCCAGGCCGACCAGCAACACGCCAAGTTTGACGACGACAAGAGCGAATTCACCGGCTACCTGAAGCTGTGGAAGTGGATTCACGACGCCCGTGGCGGGCACGGCACCGACCACAAGCTGAGCAACCGCCAATACGAGCAATTGCTGCGTCAGAACTTCATCAACATCCGGCGCGTGCGCGAGTGGCGCGACACCCACACTCAGCTGCTCACGGTGGTGACCGAGCACAAGTGGCGCATCAACAAGCAGCCCGCCAGTTACGAGCAGCTGCACCTGTCCATGCTGGCGGGCCTGCTGGGCAACGTGGGCTACAAGCTCGAAGACGAAGAAGCCTATCTGGGCGCACGCGGCATCAAGTTCCACAAACACCCCGGCGCGCACCTCTCCAAAAAGCCGGGCCGCTGGATCGTTGTCGCCGAGTTGGTGGAAACCACGCGCCTGTTTGGCCGGGGCATTGCCGCTATTGAGCCGCAGTGGCTGGAGCAGGTGGGCGCGCACCTGCTGCGCAAACAACTGCTCGACCCGCATTGGGAAAAGAAATCTGCCGAAGTGGTGGCGCTGGAGCGGGCCACGCTGTATGGCCTGGTGGTCTACAGCGGCCGGCGCACGCCCTACAGCCGGGTCGACCTGCACGGCGCACGCGAGATTTTCATCCGCGAAGCGCTGGTGGGTAATCAGTGGGAAACCAAACTGCCGTTTCTGGCCGCCAACCACAAGATGATCGCCAAGGTCGAAGAGCTGGAGCACAAGTCACGCAGGCAAGACGTGCTGGTGGACGACGAGCTGATCTACGCTTTTTATGACCAGCAGATCCCGCCCGACGTGTGCAGCGGCCGCCTGCTGGAAAACTGGTACCGGGCTGAGAGCGCCAAACAGCCGCGCTTGTTGCTGCTGAGCCGCGAAGAGCTGATGCGCCACGAAGCGGCAGGCATCACCACGCAGGCCTTCCCCAAACACATCCGCCTGGGCGGCACCGACTGCCAGGCCACGTATCTGCACGAGCCGGGCGACGCCCGCGATGGCGTGACTGTGACCGTGCCGCTGTTTGTGCTGAACCAGGTGAGCGAAGACCGCTGCGAATGGTTGGTGCCCGGCTTGCTGAAAGACAAGATTCAGGCCCTGCTCAAAAGCCTGCCGCAGCGCCCGCGCAGCCGCTTTGTACCGCTGCCCGAATCGGCCACGCGGCTGGCTGCCGAGCTGTCTGCGCCCGAAGTGTTTGGGGCTGGGTCGCTCACCGATGTGCTGCTCAAAAAAGCCCGCGACGAAACCAGTCTCGACATCAAGCGCACCGACTTCAAACACGACATGCTCAGCCCGCACCTGTTCATGAACCTGTGTGTGGTGGACGAGCATGGCCGCCAGCTGGGCATGGGCCGCAACCTGGGCGCGCTCAAAGGCGAGCTGGGTGCCAAAGCGCGTGGCGCGTTTCAGGCGTTGGCACAGCTGAAAGTCACTGCACCTGCGGCAGCTCCTGCGGCTAACCCTGCAAACCATGCTGCATCCAATGCACCTGCCAATGCCGCAAGCGCCAACCGCGCCAGCGCAGCCCCCGCCAAAGCCGCGCCCAAGCCATTGGCCCCCCAGCGCTACACCGCCTGGACCTTTGGCGAACTGCCCGAGCTGATGGAAATCAGCAAAGGCGGCCAGACCCTGATCGGCTTCCCCGCGCTGGTGGACGTGCAAGACGCCGTGACCATCGAAGTGTTTGACGAGCCCGACGTGGCCGCCGCCAAAAACCGCGCAGGCCTGCGCCGCCTGTTTGCGCTGCAGATCAAAGACGCGCTCAAGTACCTTGAGAAAAACATCCCCGACCTGCAAAAAATGGCTGTGGCATTTATGCCGCTGGGCACTGCGGACGAGCTGAAAACCCAGATCATCGACGTGGCGCTGGACCGCGCGTTTTTGCTCGACCCGCTGCCCAACGACGAAGTCACTTTCAAGCGCCGCATCGAAGAAGGCCGGGGCCGCCTCACGCTGATCGCCAACGAAGTGGCCCGACTGGCGGGCACCATCTTGCTGGAGTTTGGCGCAGCCACCCGCAAGATCAAGGACACCAAAAACGCCCCCGACGCCACGGCAGACTGTACGCAGCAACTGCAACGCCTGATGCCCAAAAACTTCATGGCCGCCACCCCGTGGCCGCAGCTACAGCATTACGCACGCTACCTCAAGGCCATCACCCTGCGCCTGGACAAATACCGCGCCGACCCCGCCCGCGATGCCCAGCGCCTGACCGAGCTGAGACCGCAAGAGCAACGCTACTGGCGTCTGGTGGCCGAACGCAAAGGCGCGCAAGACGCCCGCATGCTGGAGTTCCGCTGGCTGCTCGAAGAGCTGCGCGTGAGCTTCTTCGCCCAGGAACTGCGCACACCGCAGCCTGTGAGCATCAAACGGTTGGAGAAGGCTTGGGGGCAGTTGAATCATTGAGGGCATGATCAGCACACGGATGGGTGGTCAGATGGCGATCAACGCGCCTATTCATCTACGGATAAACACTATATTTGGGAATTTCCCATGGAAATCAAAGTCAATTTTCTCGACAAACTGCGTCTGGAGGCCAAGTTTGACGACTTCACCGTGCTGGCCGATCAGCCCATTCGTTACAAGGGCGATGGCTCGGCGCCGGGCCCGTTTGATTATTTTTTGGCCTCATCGGCTTTGTGTGCGGCGTATTTTGTGAAGCTGTACTGCGAGACGCGTGGCATCTCCACCGAGCACATCCGCCTGTCGCAAAACAACATTGTTGACCCCGACAACCGCTATCTGCAGACCATCAAGATTCAGGTGGAGTTGCCGGCTGACATGTCCGACAAAGACCGCCTGGGCATTTTGCGGTCGATTGACCGTTGCACGGTCAAAAAGGCGATTCAAGCGGGCCCCACTTTCATCGTTGAAGCGGTGGACAACCTGGACGCCGATGCGCAGGCCTTGCTCACGCTCAACCCCGATGCGCAAGCGCAGACCTTTATTGCGGGCAAGGATTTGCCGTTGGAGCAGACCATCGCCAACATGACGCGGGTCTTGGCCGATTTGGGCATCAAGATCGAGATCGCGTCGTGGCGCAACCTGGTGCCCAATGTGTGGTCGCTGCACATCCGCGACGCGCATTCGCCCATGTGCTTCACCAACGGCAAGGGCTCGACCAAAGAAAGCGCCTTGGCCTCGGCACTGGGCGAATACATCGAGCGGCTGAACAACAACCACTTTTACGCGGGCGTGTTTTTTGGCGAAGACATCGCGCAGGCCGATTTTGTGCACGACCCGAAGGAGCGCTGGTTCCAGCCCGGCAAGCGTGACGCGCTGCCCAAAGGCTTGTTGGATGCGCATTGTTTGCCCATCTACAACCCCGACGGCGAGCTCAAGGCCTCGCACCTGTTCGACACCAACTCGGGCAACACCCAGCGCGGCATTTGTGCGCTGCCTTATGTGCGCCAGTCCGACGGTGAGGTGGTGTACTTTCCGTCCAACCTGGTGGAAAACCTGTTCGTGAGCAACGGCATGAGCGCGGGCAACACCCTGGTAGAAGCGCAGGTGCAGTGCCTGTCCGAAATTTTTGAGCGGGCCGTCAAGCGCGAGATCCTGGAAAGCGAAATGGCTTTGCCTGACGTTCCTGCGGACGTGTTGGCCAAATACCCCGGCATCGTGGCGGGCATCGAGGCTTTGGAAGCGCAGGGTTTCCCGGTCCTGGTCAAAGACGCATCGCTCGGCGGGGTGTACCCGGTGATGTGCGTGACCCTGATGAACCCGCGCACGGGCGGGGTGTTCGCTTCGTTTGGCGCACACCCGCGCCTGGAGGTGGCGCTGGAGCGCAGCCTGACCGAGCTGCTCCAGGGCCGCAGTTTTGAGGGCCTGAACGACTTGCCTGCGCCCACCTTTATCAGCAATGCGGTGACCGAGCCCAACAACTTTGTGGAGCACTTCATCGACTCCAGCGGCGTGGTGTCGTGGCGGTTTTTCAGCGCTCGGGCCGATCACGAATTTGTGGAATGGGACTTTGCCGGGGAGGGCGAAGACGCCACCGCCCAAGAGGCGGCCACGCTGTTTGGTATCTTGCAGGCCATGGGCAAAGAAGCCTATGTGGCGGTGCACGACCAACTGGGTGCCACCGCCTGCCGCATCCTGGTGCCGGGCTATTCCGAGGTGTACCCGGTCGACGACCTGATCTGGGACAACACCAACAAAGCGCTCTTGTTCCGCGCCGATGTGCTCAATCTGCATGGCCTGGACGACGAGGCGCTGGAGGCCTTGCTGGACCGACTGGAGAACAACGAGCTGGACGATTACCTCGACATCGCCACGCTGATCGGCATCGAGTTTGATGACAACACGGTGTGGGGCCAGCTGACGGTGATGGAGCTCAAGCTCTTGATCCACCTGGCTTTGCAGCAGCACGAAGAAGCTCACGACCTGGTGGGTGCTTTCTTGCAATACAACGACAACACGGTGGAGCGCCGCTTGTTTTACCAGGCCTTGAACGTGGTGCTGGAAGTCACGCTGGACGAGGACCTGGATCTGGCGGATTACGCCGTCAACTTCCGGCGCATGTTTGGCGACGAGCGCATGGACGCTGCCATTGGCTCGGTGGACGGCAGCGTGCGCTTTCATGGCCTCACGCCCACCAGCCTCCAACTGGAAACCTTGGACCGGCATCAGCGCTTGCTCGACAGCTACAAAAAACTGCACGCTGCGCGGGCCAGTGTGGCTGCGAAGCAAGTCTTGGTTTAAACCTGCCAAGCGGACAATCGTGTCAAAGCGAAGATGCGATGTGGGGCGCAGGGCTTTGTAGCGCGCCTCGCGGGTCCGGCCTTAGATTTTGGGGGCACCGTCATCGAACCACCGTCAGCAAGGTGTAGATGATGCTGGGGGCATCGGCCGGCGGGTTTTCAAGCTTGTCTTTGCGCACGCGCAGTGTGTGGTGTTTGCCCGACACGTGCTTGAAGCCTGCGATGCTGCCAAACAGGGGCTCCCATCGGGGGGCGGCTTGGCCGGGCGCACCTTCGCGCACCCACTCTCGCACCATCAGGCATTGCATCTCGACCACACCGGTGCAGCGGCGGCGCTTGGGCGCCACTTCCAACGTCACGGCGCTGCTCATCCACGGGCGCACGCATTGGTTCAGCTCTTCATTCCATTGAAAGCCCGCAGAGGCCTTGCAGCCGTGCGCGTCCACATCGCTGCCGGGCATGGGCATGAGGACGGGTGTGGACATGGATACGGCCTTGCATTCGCCTTCAGACAAGAAAGTGGCTTTGGCTGCGTCGAGCATGCAGCGGTTGGGGAAGGTGCGGGGCGCTGGCTCTCCTGCGACCTGGCCGCACACGGGGGCGTATTCGCGGGTGCAGATTTGCGCGAAGGAGGTGCTGGCGGCGAACAAGCTGATGACGGCGAGCAAGCTGGCACAGAGTTTGAGGTGGCGCTGAAGTTGTTTCATGAGGGTGTGGGGCCAAGGCTGAGGTTCATGCACGGGCATGCTGGGGCAGGCATCCATGGGCGCGCAGACTCGCACTGCGCGCAGTGCCGCCAGTTTATGAAAAACGTCGCCATGGATTTGTTGATTTCAGCGACTGACGCGCCATGGCTGGCGATTTGCCAACATTTGTTTGTAACGCAGTGAAAAATCTGCGGACGCATGACGCCCGAGAGGTGCATTGGCTCGCGGTGATGACCGCGGCCACAGCTGCTTTAAGCCGCGTCAGTGGTTTTGTCGTCGGTCTTGGCGGCCAGCTCGGTCAGGCGAGACACCATGAAGTGAGAGGCTTGCATCAGGTGTTCTCGGGCCAGCTTTTCAGCCACATCGGGCGTGCCCGCTGCAATGGCATCCAGGATGGCGGCGTGCTGGTCCCAGATGTCGCGGGGGCTTTGGTCTTGCACCAGGACTTCGCCCATGGCCCGTTGGGTGAAGGTCAGGTGGGCGTCCATGGCCGGGCCAATCAGGGGGTTGCCCGACAGCCCGTAGAGGAACTCGTGAAAGCGGATGTCGGCGGCGATCATTTTGGCGACCGAGCCGCTGGCCACGGCCTTGCGTCCAGCTTCAATCAGTGCAGCGCCTTGTTTGCGTGCCTGGTCGGCTTTTTGTTCCGAGGCCAGTCGGCAGGCCATGCCCTCGATGGCCGCGCGGATCTGATAGACGTGGTACACATGGTTGGGGTCGATCGGAGTGACGATCAGCCCGCGCCCTGCAGCGTCTTGCAGTACGCCTTGGTTGCGCAAGAGCATCAAGGCTTGCTGAACCGGCTGGCGCGACACGCCCAGCGCCTGGGCAATCTGCTCCTGGATGATGCGTTCACCCGGTTGCAGTTGACCCGTGGCGATCTCATTGAGCAGGGCATCACGTACTTGCTCGACAAGGTTGGGAATAGGCGATATGGCTTTCATAGAGGGATAGTCTAGCGCGGCCGGCCATGTGACCGTGGCGGCGGCGCTGCTTTCTCATGCCAGCGCGTGCGATGTGCTCATCTGGTCGCGCAGAATGCGGTGCAGAATTTTGCCGGTGGCGGTGCGTGGCATGTCGCTGTCGGCCACAAACCGGATGGTTTGCGGCCGCTTGTAGCCGGCCATGCGGCCACGGCACCAGTCGATCAGCTCGGCCTCCGACAGGGTTTGGCCATGGTGCAGCACCACCACCGCATGCACGGCTTCTCCCCATTTGTCGTGCTGCAGGCCGATCACGGCCACGTCCTTGATTTTTTCGTGGGCACCCAGGATGCCTTCGACTTCAGAGGGGTAGATGTTTTCTCCGCCGCTGATGATCATGTTGCTTTTGCGGTCCACCAGGTGGATGAAGCCGTCGGCATCGCGCCGGGCCATGTCGCCCACCGAACACCAGTCGCCCTGGAAGGCCTCGGCGGTTTTTTCCGGATTTTTCCAGTAGCCATCGAAGACATAAGGGGTGTGCGAGAACAGTTCGCCCACTTCGCCATCGGGCACTTCATGGCCTTGTGCATCGAGCAGGCGAATCGGACCCGAGGCGGCCCATTCGCGGCCCACAGAGCCGAGTCTGGCGATTTGCTCTTGCGGCCGCAGCAGCGTGACCCAGCCGGCTTCGGTGGAGCCATAAAGCTCGTACAGCTTGCCGTTCTTGAAGAAATCCATGATGGCGAGCTTGGTTTCCTTGCGCGCGGGGGCTGACGAAATCATCAGCTTTTCGACGGCGCTCACGTCGTATCGGGCCTTCACGGCCTCAGGTAAGCCCAGCATCATGATGTAGTGCGTGGGCACCAGCGAGGTGAAGGTGACGTGCTCGGCGGCCAACGTGGCCAGCAGCGCTTCGGGGTCGAAGCTGCGGCGGTCGTCGATCACGCAGGTGGCACCCAGGTGCACGAAGGTGTGGCTGAAATACAGCGAGTTGGCGTGGCACATGGGCATGACCAGCAAGGCCGTGTCTTCGCTGGTGAAGCCCATTTCCAAAGCGGTGGCCAGGGCAATCAGGGTGCTGCCTTCGTGGCTGCGCATGGCGCCTTTGGGGCGGCCTGTGGTGCCCGAGGTGTACATGAGTGCGCTCATGTCGCCGGGCAAAACGGTGGTGACGGCGGGCTGGTTTTTTTCTTTCGCATGGGCGATCAGTTGTTCGTAATGCGTCCAGCCCGTGGGCAGGTCGTCGCCAAAAGCGATCCATGCGCCTGGCTCCAGGCCCAGGGTTTGGCGAAGTGGCTCGACCACCGAGGCCAGCACGTCTTGCACGATGAAGGCGCGCGCTTCGCTGTGCTCTGCGATGTAGGCGATTTCGGGGGCGGTCAGCCTGAAGTTCAGTGGCACAGCCACCAGCCCGGCACGCGCCAGGGCGGCGTACATCTCCATCCACTCCAGGCAGTTGTAGGCGAGCAGGGCGACGCGGTCGCCTTTTCGCAGGCCCAAGGCGTGCAAGCCCTGGGTCAGTTGCTCTGTGCGCTCGTGCCATTGCGCAAACGTCAGGCTGCGGCGCGAGTCGCGGACGGCGAGTTTTTGAGGGCTCAGACGTGCATGCGTGGCAACGGCATCGCTCAAGGTGTTCAGTCGGTTCATGTCGATCTCCAGAGGCATTGAAGGTGTTGAAATGGCTGGATCATAGTATTCTGAATTCAGAATGCACTAGGGAAAATACCGATGTGTTGGAACTCTGAATTCAGAATACTTGAGCCCGCTTTGAAAGCACAACCCTTTCCAGGCGCCTCATCGCGCCGTCATAACCAGGAGACCACAGTGATACAACGCAGACAATTTCTTCAAGCCGGTGCGGTCGCATCGAGTGCATTTGTGCCGGGCCTGACGCTGGCGCAGGGCAAGGCGCCAGAATTCAAATTCAAGTTGGGTACCGATTTGCCGGTGACCCATTCGGTCAACGTGCGTTTGAAAGAAGCCATCGCAGCCATTCAGGGCGAGACCGGTGGTCGGGTCGCCATTGAGCTGTTCCCCAACAACCAGTTGGGCAGCGATTCGGACATGATGTCCCAGCTGCGCTCGGGTGCGCTGGAGATGGCCACCTTCCCTGGCACCGTGATGTCCACTTTGATTCCGACCACGGCTTTGACCGGCGCGGGCTTTCTGTTTTCGGGCTACGACAAAGTCTGGGCCGCCATGGACGGCGCCGTGGGCAACCACATCCGCGCAGCCATTGAGAAAACCAATCTGGTGCCGTTCAACACGGTCTGGGACAACGGCTTCCGCCAGATCACGACCAGCACACGCCCGATCCGCACGCCCGAGGACCTGAAGAACTTCAAGATCCGTGTGCCGGTGGTGCCGCTGTGGGTGTCGATGTTCAGGACGCTGGGTGCCGCACCCGTCAGCTTGCCTTTGTCCGAGGCTTATCAGGCTTTGCAGACCAAGGTGGCCGATGGCCAGGAAAACCCGCTGGCCCTGATCGACACCGCCAAGTTCTACGAGGTGCAGAAGTACTGCTCGCTGACCAACCACTCGTGGGACGGCTTCTGGTTCGTGGCCAACAAGACGATCTGGCAAGGCGTGCCTGTCGATCTGCAGCAAATCATTTCGCGCCACATCAACGCAGCAGCGCGCCGCCAACGTGACGACATCGCCCGCGCCAACCTCGATCTGCAAAAGCAGCTCGAAGCCAAAGGCCTGGTGTTCAACACCGTGGACACCACCGCGTTCCGCAAGACGCTGCAAAACGCAGGCTTCTATGCGCAGGTGAAAGAAAAGTTCGGTGCCGATGCGTGGGCGCTGTTGCAGCCCTTCGTCGGCCAAAACGTCTGAGGTGAATCATGAGTGCCCACATTGCCAGTCTGGAAAACTTGTCTGCCGGTCTGCCTGAGGCTGCGTTCAACAGCCTTCCCAAGCGCCTCATTGCGAAGCTTGAGACGGTCATTGGCCGTTGCGTCGAAGTGCTTGCGGCGGTGCTGATCGCGGTCGAGGTCGGTATCTTGATGGCTGCTGTCATCGCCCGCTATTGGCTGCACACGCCATTGGTGTGGAGCGATGAGGTGGCGTCGCTGCTTTTCCTGTGGCTGTCGGTGCTGGGTGCTGTGATTGCCTTTCGCCGTGGCGAGCACATGCGCATGACGGCCCTGGTGGCCAGACTGAGCCCGCATGCACGCGCCATGGCCGACACCTTGGCGGTGGCGGCATCCTTGGTGTTTCTGCTGTTTCAGGTGCCCGCAGCGTTTCGTTATGCGCATGAGGAAGCGGCGATCCTGACGCCCGCACTTGAAATTTCGGCGGCTTGGCGTGCCGGTGCTTTGCCAGTGGGGCTGGGCCTGATGGCCTTGATCACGCTGCTGCGTTTGTTCCGCCAGTCTTCGGTGCGCCAAGCCTGCGGTGCTTTGGCGGTTGTGGCCGTCTTGTGTGCGGCCATGGTGGCGATGGCGCCTTTGTTTCAGGGCTTGGGTCAGCTGAACCTGCTGATTTTCTTTGTGGGCATCACCGGCCTGTGCGTGTTTGGTGGCGTGCCGATCGCGGTGTCCTTTGGCTTGGCCACTTTGGGCTTTTTGGCGCTGACGACGCGCATGCCTTTGGGCGTGATGATCGGGCGCATGGAAGAGGGCATGTCGCATGTCATCTTGTTGTCGGTGCCCTTGTTTGTGTTTTTGGGCTTGCTCATCGAGATGACCGGCATGGCCCGCGCGATGGTGGCTTTCTTGTCCAGTTTGCTGGGCCATGTGCGCGGTGGATTGTCGTATGTCTTGTTGGGTGCCATGTACCTGGTGTCGGGCATTTCGGGCTCCAAAGTGGCCGACATGGCCGCTGTGGCGCCGGTGTTGTTTCCGGAAATGCGGCAACGCGGCGCCAAGGACGGTGACCTGGTGGCGCTGCTGTCGGCCAGTGGCGCGCAAACCGAAACCATCCCGCCCAGTTTGGTGTTGATCACGATTGGTTCGGTGACAGGGGTGTCGATCGCGGCCTTGTTCACCGGCGGCATGCTGCCCGGTCTGGTGATGGGCCTGGCGTTGTGCGCGGTGATCGGCTGGCGTTACCGCAGCGAAGACCTTTCACACGTGCGCCGTGCCACCATGCCCGAAGTGGGCAAGGCCATGCTGGTCGCCTTGCCGGCGATGGCCTTGCCGTTTGTGATTCGTGCCGCTGTGGTGGAGGGGGTGGCCACCGCCACCGAAGTCTCCACCCTGGGCATTGCTTATGCGGTGCTGGCGGGCTTGTTCTTTTACCGTCAGTTTGACCTCAAGCGCGTGGTGCCCATGCTGGTGGAAACCGCCGCGCTGACCGGTGCCATCTTGCTGATCATCGGCACGGCCAACGGCATGGCCTGGTCGCTCACGCAGTCGGGCTTCTCGGCGCAGCTGGCGCAGCTCATGGGCAGCTTGCCTGGCGGCACCGGCATGTTCCTGTTTGTTTCGGTGCTGGCCTTCATTGTGCTGGGCAGTGTGCTCGAAGGCATTCCGGCCATCGTCTTGTTTGGCCCTTTGCTGTTCCCGATTGCCCGCCAGATGGGGGTGCATGAAGTGCACTACGCGATGGTGGTGGTGCTGGCCATGGGCATCGGCCTGTTTGCACCGCCTTTTGGTGTGGGTTACTACGCGGCTTGCGCGATTGGCCGTGTGGACCCGCGCGAAGGCATGCGTCCGATTCTGGGCTATGTGCTGGCTTTGCTGGTGGGCCTGGCCGTGGTCACCGCTGTGCCCTGGATTTCTATTGGCTTCATTGCCGCCCGTTGATATTGACAAGGAAAAATCATGAGTTCACCTGTGGTGACAGAACGCAGCACGGCTGCCTGGATTGCCCGTTGCCTCAAGGCGCGGGGTGTGGATCGCGTCTTTGCCCTGTGCGGCGGGCACATCATGCCCTTGTGGATGCGGCTCGATGCCGAAGGCATCCGCATCATCGACGTGCGTGACGAGCGCGCCGCCGTCTACATGGCGCACGCGCATGCCGAGTTGACTGGTCAGCTTGGCGTGGCTCTGGTCACCGCAGGCCCGGGTGTGACCAACGCTATGACCGGCATTGCCAACGCCCATGTGGCGCGGGCTTCGGTGCTGGTGATGTCGGGCACGCCGCCGCGTGCGCAGGAAAACCGTGGCGCCTTGCAGGACATGGTGCACACCGAGTTTGTGCGACCACTGACGCGATATGCCCGCACGGTGCGTGAACCCGATCTGGTCATGCAAGAACTGGACGAGGCCATCGCCCGTGCCCAGGGCATTGGCGGTGAGCCTGGCCCGGTGTACATCGACTTCCCGGTGGACACGCTGCGTGCCGAGCCGAGCGCGGCCATGCAGCTGCCTGAATGGCTGGCGCCGCGTCGCAAGCCGCGGCTGCAGCCCGATCCGGTGTCGGTGGCCGAAGCGGTCGAGGTGATGTGGTCTGCACGCCGTCCGCTGGTGATCAGCGGCCATGGCGCACGCGGCGCCAGTGCCGAGCTGATCCGATTGCTCGACGTGCTGGGTGCGGTGTACCTGGACACCGGCGAAAGCCGTGGCCTGGTGCCCGAGTCACACCCCGCTGTGGTGGCTGCCATGCGCGGTGCGGTGATGACCGAGGCCGACGTGGTGATCACCCTGGGTCGCAAGCTGGACTTCCAGCTGGCCTATGGTTCGCCTGCGGTGTTTGGCGACGCCAGGTTTGTGCGCATTGCCGACACCCCGACCGAGTTGCGCGACAACCGACGCGGCGCCGCCGAGGTGCTGGGTTCGGTCGATGCGGCGCTGGAGGCGATTTTAAAAGTTGCCGCAGACCGTGTGCCCGCCGTGGACCGGGCTTGGGCGCAAAAAGCCCGCGCCCAACATGAGCAGCGTTCGCAAAAATTGCTCACCTCGATGCAGCAAGCGCCTGCAGGCAGCGACGGCCGTATGCACCCCAACCGCCTCTTGGCCGCCTTGCGCGAGGCCTTGCCTGCCGACTCGGTGGTGGTGGCCGATGGCGGTGATTTTTTGAGTTTTGCGCGTGTGGGCTTGCCCACCTCCACCTATCTGGACCCGGGTTCGCTCGGTTGCATTGGCGTGGGTACACCCTTTGGTGTGGCCGCCAGCCTGGCGCTGCCGGACCGCACCGTGGTGGTGGCCACAGGCGATGGTGCCTTTGGCTTCAACGCCATGGAAATCGACACCGCCGCACGTCACAAGGCGCCGGTGCTGATCGTGGTGGCGAACAATGGCTCCTGGGCTATCGAGGTGCGTGACCAGCAAGAAACGCACGGCAAGGTGGTCGGCACGCACCTGCAATACGCCGACCATGCGGCCATGGCACGCGGCTTTGGCTTGCACGCCGAGCGTGTGGAACGCGCGGAAGATTTGCCTGCAGCGATTGCGCGTGCTTTGCAGAACCTGCCCGCTTTGCTGGATGTGGTGGTGACCCCCGAAGCCGCGTCCTCAGACGCCAAATCGGGCCTGGCCTGGGTGCCTGACCTGCAGGCGCTGGGCGCCTGGGACGAAGCGGAAGAGCGCTGGAGACAAACGCCAGGAGCATCGGCATGATCGATTTCGCACTCACGCCTGAACTCAAAGACCTGCAGCAGCGCACGCGCGCTTTCATCGCCGAGCAGATCATCCCGATGGAGTCGGACCCGCGCCAGGGCGCGCACGGGCCTGAAGAGTCACTGCGTCTCGATCTGGTGGCCAAGGCGCGTCAGGCGGGCCTGCTCTCGCCGCATGCCGAGCCCGAATACGGTGGCCTGGGTCTGAGCCATGTGGGCCGTGCCATCGTGTTCGAGGAAAGCGGTTATTCACCGCTGGGTCCGATCGCCATGAACGTGTTTGCGCCGGACGAAGGCAATATGCACCTGCTGCATGCGGTGGCCACCCACGAACAAAAAGAGCGCTGGTTGCGCCCACTGGTCGAAGGCCGCATCCGTTCGTGCTTTTGCATGACCGAGCCCGCACCCGGTGCCGGGTCTGACCCTTCGCTGCTGGCCACCACCGCCACACCCGACGGCGACGGCTGGCTGATCACGGGGCGCAAATGGCTCATCACCGGAGCCGATGGGGCCAGCGTGGGCATCGTCATGGCCAACGTGCCGGGTGTGGGCGCGACGATGTTCCTCACGCCCATTGATGCGCCCGGCATCCACCTGGAGCGGAACATGGACACGCTGGACCGCTGCTTTCCCGGCGGCCATGGCGTCCTGCGATTTCAGAACCTGCGGGTTGGGCCGCAAGATGTGCTGGGCGAGGTGGGTCAGGGATACCGCTATGCGCAGGTGCGCCTGTCGCCCGCGCGTTTGACGCACTGCATGCGCTGGCTGGGTGCGGCACGCCGCGCCCACGATGTGGCGCTCGAATACGCCCGCCATCGTCAGGCTTTTGGCCGTCCGATTGGGCAACACGAAGGCGTGGGCTTTGCGCTGGCCGACAACGCCATGGACTTGCACCTGGCGCGGCTCGCGACCTGGCATGCGGCCTGGGTACTCGACCAAGGTGGCCTGGGCTTGCAGGACTCCAGCCGCGCCAAGGTCATCGTCTCCGAAGCCGTCTGGCGTGTGGTGGACCGCTGCGTGCAGGTGCTGGGCGGACAAGGGGTGACCGGCGAGACAGTGGTGGCGCGCATCTTTGCCGACATTCGGGGCTTTCGCATCTACGACGGTCCGTCCGAAGTGCACCGCTGGAGCCTGGCCAAGCACCTCATCAAAGGCACTGCAACGGATACCACGCCATGAGCCGTTTGCCAGATTTTCGACTCGACGGCCAGCGTGCCCTCATCACGGGTGCCAGCAGTGGTCTGGGCCTGCACTTTGCCAGCACGCTGGCGGCAGCCGGTGCCGAGGTGGTCCTCGCGGCCCGGCGCAAAGACCGCCTTGACGGTGCTGTGAACGCTTTGCAAGCGGCAGGCCACCAAGCCAGCGCCGTGGCGCTGGACGTGACCGATGCAGCCAGCGTGAACACCGTGATGGATGACTTGCTGGCCCAGCAGCAATTGCCCGATGTGGTGGTGCATTGCGCGGGCGTGGCCGTGTCCAAGCCCCTGCTCGAACAAACCGAGCAGGACTGGGACGAGGTGCTCGACACCAACCTCAAAGGGGCCTGGTTGGTCGCGCAGGCCTGGGCCCAACGCCGCGTGAACACGGGTCAGGGCGGGGTGATCGTGAACATCGCCTCCATCACGGGCGAGCGCGTCGCTGGCGGCGTGGCACCCTACGCCACATCCAAGGCGGGTCTCATTCACCTCACACGTCAGATGGCGCTGGAGTTGGCCAAGCACGGCATCCGCGTCAACGCGCTCGCACCCGGCTATGTGCGCACCGATCTGAATGCGGCTTTTCTGTCCAGCAACGCTGGGGAACGCTTGCGCAGTCGCATTCCCCAGCAGCGCTTTGGCGATCCCTCTGACCTGGATGGGCCTTTGCTGCTGCTGTGCAGCGCAGCCGGTGCGTTCATGACGGGCAGTTTGGTTTGCGCCGATGGCGGTCATCTGGTGAGCAGCCTGTGAACGCCGCCGAACAACAAGCCCTGAGCGCTTGGTGGACGCAGCACATGGGGCCGCTGCAAGCGCCTTTGCAATTCACGCCTTTGACGGGCGGGCAGTCCAACCCGACCTACCGCGTCAGCTCGGGAGGGCAGCAGTGGGTACTGCGCAGCCAGCCGGGCGGTGCGCTGCTGGCCTCTGCGCACGCGGTGGACCGCGAATACCGGGTCATGCAGGCACTGGCCGACACAGACGTTCCGGTGCCCCGCATGCGTGCGCTGTGCACCGATGCATCCGTGATCGAACGCTCTTTTTATGTGATGGACTTCATCGATGGCCGCGTCTTCATGGACCCCAGTCTGCCAGGCATGAGCGTGCCAGAGCGCGCGGCCATTTACGCCGAACTGCAGCGTGTGGCTGCGGCCATCCATGGTGTGCAGCCCGAGGCTGTGGGTTTGCAAGGGTTCGGTCGTCCGGAAAACTACCGCGCTCGTCAGTTGCAGCGCTGGACCAGCCAATACCGCGCGACGCAGACCGAAGACATCGCAGCAATGGACCGACTGATCGATTGGTTGCAAAGCAATGCGCCGACCAGTTCGTCCACCGGCCTGGTGCATGGTGACTTGCGGCTCGACAACATGATCTTTCACCCCACGCAGCCACGTGTGCTGGCCGTGATCGACTGGGAGTTGGCCACGCTGGGCGACCCCGAGGTGGATTTTTCGTACCACTGCATGGCCTGGCGCCTGACCTCGCAAGAGTTTCGCGGCATGCGCGAACATGACCTGACCGCGCTCGGCATCCCTTCCGAGCAGGCGCATCTGCAGGCCTGGTGCCGCTTGACCGGGCGCACGCCGCCGCCGCATTGGGACTACCTCATGGCGTTCAACATGTTCAGGTTGGCGGCCATTTTGCAGGGCATCCGATTCAGGGCTCTGCAAGGCAACGCCTCGTCGGCCGATGCCCAAAGTACCGGTGCGCGCGCACGCTTGCTGGCCGATGCGGGCTGGCGTCTGGTGCAAGCACTGGCTTGAACGCAAAGGCCTCGGGTGGATTTGCTCAACAACATTTTCTCGGTCACCTTCCCGTTCTTTGCTTTGGTGCTGTGCGGTTATTGGTTGACGAGGCGTGGCATGGTGGCGCTGGAAACCATCCCCGGCTTCAACTTTTATGTGCTGTACCTGGCGCTGCCCGCCATGCTGTTTCGCTTTGCGGCCAGCACGCCAATCGCCAGCTTGCTGGACCCGGGCACGGTGCTGGCCTACCTGGTCTGCGCCCTGGGCATGCTGGTGCTGACCGTGCTCACCACGCGCAGGGGCGCCATTGGCTGGAATGATGCGGCTTTTGGTGCGCTGGTCGCGGCTTTTCCCAACTCGGGCTTCATGGGTGTGCCCTTGCTGGTGGCTTTGCTGGGGTCGGCTGCCGCTGCGCCCGCCATCGTGGCGCTGTCCATCGACATGGTGTTGACTTCATCGCTGTGCATCGCTTTGTCGCGTCTGGATGGGCAAGGTATGTCCAGTGCCGGTCGCGCAGCACGTCAAGCGCTGGTGGGCATGGCGCTCAACCCGTTGCCCTGGGCCATCTTGTCGGGCAGTCTGCTTTCGGCCAGTGAACTGCCATTGCCGGTGGCCGCCAATGCCTGGTTGAATTTGCTGGCCCAGTCGGCATCGCCTGTGGCTTTGTTCACCTTGGGGTGTGTGTTGGCGCGCACCCAAAAATGGGCACAGGCGGCACCGGCATCGCGTGCGGCCAAGCCTCGTGATGTGGGCAAGATCGTGGCCTACAAACTGCTGCTGCATCCGGCCTTGGTGTGGGCCGTGGGGCAGCTGCTGGTGCTCGCGGGTGTGCCGCTTGATCCGTTCAGTGCCTTGGTGTTGGTGCTGGTGGCCGCATTGCCCAGTGCGAGCAATGTGCCCATGCTGGCCGAGCGCTTTGGTGCCGATGCCGGTCGCCTGGCCCAGGTGGTGCTGCTCACCACCGCCATCGCTTTCGTGACCTTCACGGTGGTTGTGATGAGTGTGGTGCCGGGCGATCTGGTGGTGGGTGGCCGCTGAAACGCTCTGGTGCAGGCCTGTACCCGGGCTTAACGCGCCAGCGGCGCATGCCGGTGGCAGCTGACCAGGTGGTCGTTGACCATGCCTGAGGCCTGCATGAAGGCGTAGCAAATGGTGGAGCCCACAAATTTGAAACCGGCTTTGAGCAGGGCTTTGCTCATGGCGTCGGACTGGGGCGTCTGCGCAGGCACCTCGCTCATGCTGCGGCGCTGGTGCTGCAGGGGCTGTCCGTCAACGAATTGCCAGACGAAGTCGCTGAAGCTTTGGCCGCTGGCTTGCATGGCCAAATAGGCTTTGGCATTGCCAATGGTGGCCGCCACCTTCAGGCGGTTGCGAACAATGCCCGGGTCGGCCAGCAGTTGGGCGACTTTGTGCGCGTCGTAGCGGGCGATTTTTTCAGGGTCGAACTGGTCAAAAGCGATGCGGTAGGTCTCGCGTTTTTTCAAGACGGTGGACCAGGACAGCCCGGCCTGTGCGCCTTCGAGGTTGATCAGCTCGAACAGGGCGCGGTCATCCCGCAGGGGCACACCCCATTCGGTGTCGTGGTAATGGCGGTAAAGCTCAAAGCCTTCGCACCAGGGGCAGCGCTGCATGGTGAACCTTTGATTTTCTGGATCGAACGGTGTGGTGATCCGGCACATTGGGGCTTGTGACGCTGCACCAAGTCGCTAGACACCATGTCTATACCCGAAGGTGAATTGACCCCAAGGGGTGGTCGTTGAAAAATTCATCCACATTTTAATGAGAGGTGGATGCGATGGTGCCCTGTCATGCGATCTTGGTGGCGAATTCGTCCTTGGCGCGTTTGTTTGAACGACGCAGCTTGCTGCAACCCTGGGTGGAGGTTCAGGATTGGTGGCATGGCGATGGTCAAACGCATGCCCGTGATCTGGAGCGTTCGCTGCCAGGCCACTCGATGGCTGGGCGCACGGGCCTGGCGCCTCGCACAGACACGCGGCACCGTGAACGCGCGGTGTTTGCCCAAGCCGTCGCCCGGGACTTGACGCAATCGATGGCAACGGACAAGTGGCATGAACTGGAGATTTTTGCCTCCAACCCTTTTCTGGGCGAGTTGATGGCGCACTTGGGCAGTGCGTTGAAAAAGGCGGTTCGAGCCACGCATCCCCTGGATTTGACGGCATTGTCTGCGCAAGAAATCGAAGCGCGCTGGCGCAAAGATTTCATGGTTTGAGCGGTGGGGCAGATCGCAGCATTTGCAGGACTGCCGCATCTTCGACGGGTTGAAAATCTTCGTAAAACTGCCCAACCCCCTGGAAGTTCTCTGGCGCCAGCAGGCACACCAGCTCGTCGGTCCAGGGTTTGACGTATTCGAGTGCCTGGGCACTGGCCACAGGAACGGCGCACACCAGTCGGGCAGGCTTTTGTTGTCGAAGGGTTTTCAATGCGGCAACCATGGTGGCTCCAGTGGCCAATCCATCGTCCACCACGATCACGGTGCGGTGGGTCGGGCTGATGGGGTGGCGTATCGCCGTGTACTGCCGCCTTCTTTGCTGCAGCGTTTTCAACTGAATCGCTGTTTCTTTTTGAATGTAGGGGCTGTCGGCACCCAGGTCTTGGGCATGCTCGGCCAAGCAGGTGTTGCCGTATTCATCAACGGCCCCAACGGCCACTTCGGGCATCCAGGGGGCACGCAGTTTGTGCACCAGCACCACATCCATCTGGCCATCCAGTTGCTGTGCAAGCAGCAGGGCCATCGGCACGGCCCCTCTTGGAATGGCCAACACCAAGGGGTGCTGACCTTGGTAGGGCTTCAAGGCTTTGGCCAATTGCTGTGCAGCTTCCAGACGATTTTTGAACATCACCGATCCACTCCTCATACGTTTGAAATCCAGCGAACCGGTCACCTTGCTCACCATTTGCCCGATGCACCGCCACCGCCAAATCCACCACCGCCGCCTTTGAAGCCGCCGCCCGGGCCGCCACGGCCATAGCGGGCACGCAGCAAGCCAGCCAGGCCGATCCAGGTGGTCAGCAAGGTGATGCCGCCAGCGATCAGAGCCATGGAGAAGACGCCCAACAAGAACCAAGTGACCCCACCGACGATGGCGGCGGTCATGACCGAGCCGGGAAAGCGCCCCAGCACGGCACGCAAGACAAAGCCGAGCAGGGCACCGGCCACGATGATCCAGGTGATGTCCATGTAGGGCGCCGTGGTGGTGTCCATGCTGGGGGCGGGCAGGGGCTCGCCATCGATCACACGCACCATGCGCTGCACACCGGCTTGCAGGCCCCCGGCGAAGTCTTGCTGGCGAAAGCGGGGTGTGATGACTTCTTCGATGATCCGTTTGCTGGTGGCGTCGTTGAGCGCGCCTTCCAGGCCGTAGCCCACCTCGATGCGCACGCTGCGGTCGTTTTTGGCTACGAGCAAAATCGCGCCGTCGTCGACTTTTTTGCGACCCAATTGCCAACGCTCGGCCACGCGCAACGCATATTGCTCGATCGTTTCGGGCTGTGTGCTGGGCACCAGCAGCACGGCCAGCTGGCTGCCTTTGCGCGATTCCAGCTCACTCAGGATTTGTTCGAGCGTTTGTTTCTGTTCGGCCGTGAGTGTGCGGGTTTGGTCGACAACATGGCCGCTCAATGGGGGCACCGGCACCTGTGCGCACAGCGCCCCGCTCAGCAAGGCGACAAGCCCAATGAACCGGCTGAGTGTGCGCCGCCACATGGTCACTTTGACGCAGGCGTTTCGGGTCCGAAGTTGACCGAAGGCGGTTGGGCGATGGCCGCTTCATTCTCCACTGTGAAGTTGGGTTTTTCCTTGTAGCCCAGCGCCATGGCTGTCAGGTTGGAGGGGAAGGAATGCACGGTCACGTTGTAGTCCTGCACGGCCTTGATGTAACGGTTGCGGGCCACAGCGATGCGGTTTTCGGTCCCTTCGAGTTGGGCCTGCAGGTCAATGAAGCCCTGGTTGGCCCGCAAGGCGGGGTAGTTTTCCGAGATCACCAGCAAACGCGACAGTGAGCCTGACAAGTCCTTTTGGGCTTGCTGGAATTTCTGGAAGGCCTGCGGGTCGTTCACCAATTCAGGCGATGCCTGCAAGGATGTGGCTTTGGACCGCGCTTCGACCACGGCTTGCAAGGTGCTTTGCTCGAAGTCGGCCTGGCCTTTGACCACATTGACCAGGTTGGGAATCAGGTCGGCACGGCGCTGGTACTGGCTGAGCACTTCGGACCAACTGGCCTTGACTTGTTCGTTGCCGCTTTGGAACTGGTTGTACCCACAAGCAGACAGGCTCAGGGTGAGTGCCATCAGGCAGAGGGTGATCCATCGGTGAAGTGCGTGGGTCATGACAGGCCTTGAAAGAGAAAGTTGCAGGGGGTGCAGGCCAGCTTAATCCGATGCGGAACTGGGCACTGTGCGTCAGCTGACGCAGGCGCTTCAGAGCACGATGTGGTGCTTGCCGACGGGGTAAACGCTGCTCGCCTGTGGACCTTCTTCGCCCATCTCTTCGACGAAGTACACCGGCGTTCCTTCGGGCAATGCATCGAGTTCCGCGCCGATCAGGCTGTTGCGGTGAAAGTAGAGCCAGTGGCCATCCACCGATTCGATGCGGCCATGGGTCTTGTCTGGCGATATCTCTGTGATGTGGCCATGTGGTTTGTCTTCGTGGTGTTTCACATGGCCCTGTTGGTGTTGAGACAGGGCTTGCAGCTGCCTGCGCATGGCGCTGAAGGCATCGCGCACAGCCACATGCACATCGGTGTAAGCCGGGTTTTTCTCGGGCTCGCGCTTGGCCACCAGCGTTTGTCCGGGCAGTTTCACGCTGATGCCCACATGAAATTGCAGGCCTTGATGGTGGTGGCGGTGCTGCTGTTGCACGGTGACGTTGCAGCTTTGGATGCCTGGGTGAACGTGGCCCAATTTCTGGACTTTCTCGCGGATGCGGCTTTCGACCGCTTCGGACGGGTCCAGGTGAAGAAAAGTGATGTGAACGGGAATAGGTCGGGTGTGCATGGGCCTTGCTCCGAAAGTCGGGGCCTGCATGTTGCTGCCACGCCGGTCAGGGGTCTGTGCGTTGGTCGACGCAGTGGCAGGCCAAGGTGTGTCGGGGCACTGACGCCCGGCAGCAGGCTTTGCATGATCCCCATCCATTTCAAGGAGCAGCACCATGGGTGAACGTTTGACAACGGGTGAGGTGTGTACGCGCGAGGTCAGCATTGCCTTCAAACACACCAGTCTGGTGGAGGCGGCGCAGCTGATGCGTCAAAACCATGTGGGGTGTCTGGTGGTCGTGGACGACGAAGACGGCAGTCGTTCGGTGCGCGGCCTCATCACCGACCGCGACATGGTGATGTCGGTGATCGCCACCGGGCTTGATCCGGCACCTTTGTGTGTGGAAGACGTGATGACCGAGCGCCTGGTGACGGCGCTCGAGAGTGACTCCTTGATGGACCTGATGCACGCCATGCGCGATCACGGGGTGCGCCGCGTGCCGGTGGTGGGTTTGCAAGACGAGTTGATCGGTCTGGTCACGATGGACGATGTGCTCAAAATTCTGGCGCAGGAGTTGACCCTCTTGGTCGGCTCGGTCGATACCGGTCTCAAGCGCGAGAAGAAAAGGCGGCAGTGATCAGTTGGCGTGTGTCCAGCACGGTCATGTGCGGTGCATGTGTGGGCTGAAAAACAGACGTTCGATGCGATAAGCAGGACAGTGTGGGCCGGGCTGTTGAACAGACCGGTCCCTCGGGTGCCGCGACGCGCTGGCGCTCGACTACGTTGCAGCCTGTGGCTGCAGATGTTTGATCCATTCACGGAGAAATGACCATGAGCAACCTCACACGTTTCAATCCTTTCAATGAGTTGAGAGATCCTTTCGGGGATGATTTTTTCAAGGGCTTTGCCATGCGCCCGGTGTACCGCATGCTGGAAGGTGAGCCCCAAATGCGTCTGGATTTGACGGAAGACGACAAGAACTTTTTTGTGAAAGCCGAGATTCCTGGTGTGAGCAAAGACGACATCAAAGTGTCTGTTGAAGGCAATCAGGTGTCGCTCAGCGCCGAGGTGAAGAAGGAAAAAGAAGAAAAGGAAGGCGCCAAAGTCATCCGCAGCGAGCGTTATTACGGCAGCGTGTCACGCAGCTTCACGCTCGATGAGAGCGTGGACCAATCGGCAGCGTCGGCCAAATACGAAAACGGCGTGTTGCAGTTGACCCTGCCCAAGAAACCCAACGGTCAGGCACGGTTGCTGAAAATTGCCTGATGGTTGTGCAGCCGTCTCGCTTGTGCGCAGACAAAAGCCCCGCAAGGCTTGCACCTTGCGGGGCTTTTTTGTGGTGGCTGTTGGTGTCAGCGTGGCAACGTCAACAGCGGAATGTCTTTGGCCGTGGCCAGCTTGTCCAGTTGCGCCCGGGTCTGGCTGGCCAGGAAGGCTTCGATGGCTTTGCGCGTGGCGGGCTTGAACAGGTCCTTGACCGGGTGTGCCAGCGTGACGCCAGCGGCCTCGCACAAACGAAGGGCAAAGTGCGGCTCCAGCGCAGCCACGGCCACGCGGCCATTTTTGCAGGCATAGACACGGTAGCCCGCGTGTGCGCCGCCCACAGCACCATCGGGCGTGGTCATGCGCAGCTGCCGGGGCAGGGCCAGCCAGGCGGCGGCGTCTGACAGGGCCACTTCGTGGCGCGAGCCTTTGCCGGTGGTTTTGAGTGTGATCAGCGCCTTGAGCGTGGCTTCGCTGGCCATCAGCGCACCGCCCATGTCGGCGAACAGGCTGGGCGGCAAGTCCATGCCGTTGACCAGACCGACTTCGGCTTGATAAGTCAAATCGTGTCCAGGGATCTCGGCCAGCGGGCCGGGCGCGCCGACGACTTCGATCAGGCTGAGCGCCGGGTATTGCTTGTGCAGGCTCTTCCAACCCAAGCCCAATTTGGTGAGCGCTGACGGGCGAAATGAGGTCAGCAGCACATCGGTCTTGGGCAGTAGCTTGTGCAGTGCGGTCTGGCCAGCGCTGGTTTTGAGGTCCAGCGTTTTGTGTTGGACGCCTGTGTGCAGCAGGTCGTAGCCCTCAGGCGTGTAGTGCTGCATCGGGTCGCCCGATGGCGGGTTGACCTTGGTGCAGCTGGCACCCATCTGGACCAGACGCATGAGGGCTGCAGGGCCGGGCAGGTTGAGCGCGAGGCTGAGAACGCGCACACCGCGCAGGGGCTTGAGAGATGACATGCGTGAACCTTTTGTGTGGAGGTCACCGCGCAATGCGGCACCGGTTGCCACGCATTATCGGCAAGGCGCTGACGGGGTGCTGTCGCCTGTGTGGAGATCGATCTTTTCGTAGGTCGGCGGCTTCAGCCCCGACGTCAAGTCTGCGCTACACCTATACCTGAGCCTATATCAGGCACGTCGGACCTGAAGGTGCCGACCTACAAAAAAGCATGTTTACCCTGTAGGTCGTGGGCTTCAGCCCCGACGACATGGCGATCTGGTGTTCATCAGAGCTTCAGTCGCCAAAGTCCAGCGGCAAGCCGACGTAGTTTTCGGCGATGGTGCGCGAGCCCGATTCGCTGTGGATCAGGTAGTCGAGTTCGGCATCCTGGAACTTTTGGCCGATCTCGCCGTTTTCCGGGAAGTGGTGCATCAGGCTGGTGAACCACCAGCTGAAGCGCTCGGCTCGCCAGATGCGGCGCAGGCAGCGTTCGGAGTAGGTGTCGATGCCCGCTTCGGTTTTGTCCTGGTAGAACTCGATGATCGCGTTGGACAGGTACTTCACGTCGGTGGCCGCCAGGTTCAGGCCCTTGGCGCCAGTGGGTGGCACGATGTGGGCAGCGTCACCGGCCAGGAACATGCGCCCAAAGCGCATCGGCTCGGTCACAAAGCTGCGCAGCGGAGCGATGCTTTTCTCGATGCTGGGGCCGGTCACCAGGTGTTCGCGGGCTTCGGGGTCGAGACGGTTGCGCAGCTCGGCCCAGAAGGCTTCGTCGGACCATTGTTCGACCTTGTCGGTCAGCGGCACTTGTAGGTAGTAGCGGCTGCGCGTGGCGCTGCGTTGCGAACACAGGGCAAAGCCGCGGGTGCTGTTCGCGTAAATCAGTTCGTGGTGCACGGGAGGGGTGTCGGACAAGACGCCCAGCCAGCCGAAGGGGTACACCTTCTCGAATTCCTTAATCGCACCTTTGGGCGCGCTGGCGCGGCACACACCGTGAAAGCCGTCACACCCGGCGATGAAGTCGCACTCGATGGTGTGCAGCTGACCGTTCTTCTCGTAGGTCACACGTGGCTTGGCGCTGTCGAAATCGTGCACCTGCACTTTGTCGGCTTCGTAGACGGTGGTGAGGCCTGCAGCCTTGCGGGCGTCCATCAGGTCACGGGTCACTTCGGTCTGGCCGTACACCATCACGTTTTTGCCGCCTGTGAGTTTGTTCATGTCGATGCGGTGACGCGCGCCTTTGAACAGCAGGTCAAAACCGCCGTGGATCAGACCTTCCTGGTGCATCCGTTGGCCCACACCGGCTTCGTCGAGCAGGTCGATGCACACTTGCTCCAGCACACC
>JACCDQ010353247.1_pt1 | contig 28884 bp, 34 predicted proteins | sample 7446031 | NCBI WGS metagenome assembly JACCDQ01 (sample SAMN15323442, study PRJNA562643) | freshwater metagenome | isolation source: river surface water | place: USA:Blue River Watershed | collected 2017-08-17 | reverse complement strand
GGCACCACCAAGCGGACGGTGTTGTTTTGGGCGAAGCTCAAGCTCGCAGCAAGCGAGCAGATGGCTGCAATGGCAATGTGTCGACGTGAAATCATGAAAACCTCCGTGAGTGGACGCGCCACTTAGGCGAGCAAGCGTTGACGAATATCCAGCGGGGACAGCACCTCAAGTGGCTCGGCGCCCCCGTTGGGAATGCCCACTTGGGTGGCGTTGAGCAGCATGGACACCATGACATACGTGCCCGACAACACGGTGAGATCGACCACCGCTTGCTCTCCCATCTCTGTCACAGCCTGTTGCCACAACGCATCGGGCACACGGTGATTCAAACTGAGTTGAATGCAAAAGTCATAGACCAAGGCTTCGTCGGCCTGCATGCCTTCGGGGCGCTTGCATTGACGCAGTTGTTCGATGATGTGGGTAGACAACCCGGCGCGTTGGGCAATGGGGTCGTGCGCCCACCACTCGTACTGTGCGTTGGCAATGCGCGCTTGAATCAGAATGGCAAATTCATTCAGCCGTTTGCTGACCGAGGTTTTGAAGCGCAGGTAGTCCAAAAAATCAAAGCAGCGGCGAGCCATGTCGGGGCTGCGCAGCAGGGCGTTGTAAGGGCCACCCAAAGCCGCACTGGACACTTTGAGAATGTCATCGGCCAAGGGTTGAACTTCGGGGGCAAGGTCTTCGTAGCGGAGTTGTGTGAAACGTTCGGTCATGGTTTTAGCGCTCGATGGATTGAAATTGGGTGCGTAAGGTGTTGGTGAAGTGCGGACGGCAAATATCGCTCCACGCCGAGCCGCGCACCGCCAGCCAGGCCTCGGTTTTCAACACGTCGAGGTTGATCAAGTCGTAACAAGCAAACGAGCGCGGGCTGTGGTCGAGGTTGAGGAAGCGGCGTGCCACTAAGCAACCGGGCACACGTGACAACCCTGGCATGTGTTCTTCGTCGTACCACTTGAAAATTTCAGCCTCCCAGCCCGCTTCGGGATCGGTCTCCACCACATAGTGCGTGAGCGCAGCGTTTGGGTCGTGTGGTGTCTCTAAGTGCATGACAGTTTGCAAGCGTGAGACTTGCGCCACATGGCCGGTCAAGGCCAACCAAATTTTTTCGAACGCGGCACAGTCGTCGGTGCCGATGTCGGTCGGCGCAGAAAACTGCACATAGACGTACTGCATGGGCAAGCCATTTTCAGCGTGCCGCGTCAACACAGATTGAAGCTGTGTGGTGGTGTGCTGACTCAGGGGCAGTGCCGCATGCCAACGTTTGGCTGTACCCGCAGGGCATTCGGCGGCACATTTCAAGAGCAGGGCATGGCAGAGACGGTTCATGTCAGTGTCCAATGCGAAGTGCCACCAAGACGCGCGACACCATGTTGTAAGCGCCAATCGTGATGCACAGGTCTAACAGTTGTTGCCCCTGGTAGTGCGCTGACACTTCGGTAAATAAGGCATCGGGTACCTCAATGCTGCGTGTCATGGTGTCGGTCAGGCGCAGCACCAGCGTCTCCAATTCGGAGAAGGTGGCTGAGATGGCCATGTCTTTCACGGCGTCGATCTTGGCTTGTGACAAACCTGCTTGCAAGGCGTGAGGCACGTGTGCATCAAACTCATAGGGCGCGTGGTTGAGCACGGCGACGCGCAGAATCACCAGCTCACGCAAATCAGCAGGCACGCTGTTGCGTTGTCTGACCGCGCTTAAAAACTCTTCCCATCCCTCGGCCATGACGGGGCTGTTGAGCAGGTATTGATACAGCGGTGTGATGCGACCGCGCTTGGCCACAATTTTGGCTTCAAGCGTGGCCAGCTCGGGCCGTGTACCGGGCGTGATGGCTTGGAGGCGAGCGGTCATGGCGGGTTCAATCGGCCTTGACTTTTTTGTCACGAATCACACGGCCCCACTTGACCATGTCGTTCTTCAGCAACGTGCTGAGTTCGGCGGAGCTCGACGCAGAGGGCTCAGCGCCCGACGCAATCAACTTGCTGCGAACTGCTTCGTTGGCCAAGGTGCGACGCACGGCTTGGTTGATGCGCTCCAAGTCCGCAGCGGGAACATTTTTGTGGGTGAACAGGGCGTACCAGTTGTCGGAGTCCACCCCGTTGATGCCGATTTCTTGGAAGGTTTTGACATCGGGAAACAAAGGATGGCGGCGTGTCGAGGCCAAGGCAACCGGCTTGAGTTTGCCGCTGCGGATGTGTCCCATCAGGCCTGGGATGTCACCAAAGAACCCATCGACGTGACCCGCTATGACATCGGTGATCGCGGGTGCGGCGCCCTTGTAGGGCACATGGATCAAATTCGATTTGGTCGCGTCAGCCAACAACTCCATGGCCAAATGCGGCACGCTGCCGGTGCCCGACGAGGCCATGTTGGTGGGTTTTTGTTTGGCTGCAGCCACAAACTCTTGCGGCCCGTTGACGGGGTTGTTGGGGTTGACCACCAGCATCTCAACGTTGTTGACCACCAGGGACACAGGCGCTAAATCGCGCACTGGGTCGTAAGGCAGTGCGGGATAAAGCGACGGGTTGATGGCGACGGCACCAACGCTGGTGAGCCACAGGGTTTGTCCGTCGGCAGGTGCTTTGAGCAGGGTGTCGGCCGCGATGGCGCCATTGGCGCCGGCTTTGTTTTCGACCATCACTTGCTGCCCCAGCTCTTTGCTGAGTTGCTCGGTCAGGGTGCGGGCCACAAAGTCCACTGGACCGCCCGGTGGAAAAGCCACCAAGATGCGCGTGGTTTTGGTTTGTGCCGATGCCAAGGCGGTGAAGCCTGCCAACAGGCAAGCTGCGGTGAGTTTGAAAAAGTGTTGTCGTTGCATGGTGTCTCCTTTAATCGCATCGGGCCGACATGCCGCCGTCCACAATGATTTCGGTTCCGGTGATGAAGCGTGCCTCATCACTGGCTAAAAAAAGTACCGCGTTGGCGGTGTCTTGGCCATCGCCCATGAAGGGCAAAGGAATACGCGCTTGGCGTTGGGTGAGCAGGGTTTGCACATCGCCCCCGGTGCGTTGCTTGGCCAGGCGCGCATCCACCATGGGCGTGTGCAGTTGTCCGGGCACCACCGTGTTCACACGAATGCCTTTTTTGGCGTACTGCACAGCCACCACGCGGCCAAGTTGAATCACCGCGGCTTTGGTCGCGGCATAGGCCACTTGGGCAGAGCCTGTCCAGCGAATGCCCGATGTCGACGAGATGTTCACCACAGACCCTGCGCCTTGTGCCTCCATGCAGGGCAGCACGTGCTTGCACATCAAGAACACACTCTTGAGGTTGTGATCGATTTGCGTGTCCCACACGTCTTCGCTCATCTCCACAGGGCCGCCTGCCGCGGAGCCACCTACGTTGTTGACCAACACATCAATGCGCCCAAAACGGGCCAAGGTGGCTTGCACGGCGCCTTGAATGGCGGCGCTGTCGGTGACGTCACAGGCCATGGAGGCAATTTCGCCCCCGTTCACCGCACGCACGGCATGGGCACGGGTGAGGGTTTCGTCCAAGCGATCGGTGTCACGGTCCAGTGCCATGACCCGTGCGCCTTCTTGCACCATGCGCACGGCAATGGCACGGCCGTTGCCCCAGCCGGGCCCGACAGAGCCTGCACCTGTGACGAGCACCACTTTGTCTTGCAGTCTGCCTGTCATACGCGTTTGCTTTCGTTCAAAAACGGTACAGCGCTTGGGGGTTGTCCACCAACACGCGTTGCATGAGTTCGGGGGTGGGCGCGATGTGCGCCAAAGCATCTACCAACACACCGTCGTCGGGTACGTGGGTGTGGTTGGGGTGTGGCCAGTCCGTGCCCCACACACATTGCTGAGGAAAACGCGCGACCAAGAAACGTGCGAACTCTCGGCCTTGTGTGTAGGGGGGTGTTGTCAACGGCACGCGGGCTTGGATGCGGTCGATGCCACTGACCTTGACATGAAATTTGGGATCGTCCAACAAACGACACAAGGCTTGGAAGTCAGCATGTTGCATGCCCAATTCGGTGTCGACGCGGCCCATGTGGTCAATCACCACAGGCACGGCCGATTGTTCAAAGCAGGGCGCCAAGCTATGAATGAGGCTGCTTTCGAAATGCACTTGCAAATGCATCTGGTGCTCGGCCAATCGGTGGGTCAATGCCACCAAGGCCTCGGGTGTGGCGCCCATGCCCAAGTGCTTCATGAAATTGAAACGCACCGCACGAAAGCCTGCGGCAGCAAGTCGTTGAAGCTCGGTGTGATCCACATCTACCGGCGTCAGGGCCACGCCCAAGTAATGACCTTGGCCAGCTGCGATGGCATCTTCCACCACAGCGTTGTCCAAGCCATGGACCATGGATTGCACGATGACGCAGCGCGTGATGCCTAGTTTTTTGTGCAGTGCAAACAGGGTTTCTTTGGGGGCTTCAGCGGGTTGCGAGCTGGCATGGGGCGCATACGCAAATCGATGGGTGGGCCCAAACACGTGCACGTGGGCATCGCAGGCATTCGCTGGCAAACGCAGCGTCGGCTGGGAAGGTTCGGTCAAGTACGTTTGCAGGGGGGCTGAAAGCATGGGGTGAATGAGTACAGGACACAGCGAAAAAAAATCGAAGCCAATGAATTAAAAACGCAATCGCCTTGCCAGTGAGTCACCAAGGCGATTCAGTGGGCGGTGTTAATCTATCTCTTTATGAATACAGCCAAACTTCCAACCTCTTCCAATCTTTCGGGCGATATCTGGGGTGGCTTTGCCGCCATGCTGGTGGCCCTGCCTTCAGCCATTGCTTTTGGTGTGACGATCTTTTCACCCTTGGGGGCTGACTTTGGTGCCAAGGGTGCGTTGGCCGGTATGTTGGGCGTGACGGCTTTGGGCCTGATCGCTGCCACTTTTGGGGGCACCCAGCGCTTGATTTCGGCACCTTGTGCGCCAGCAGCAGCGGTGTTGTCGGCCTTGACGATTCAGATGACCCAGCAAGGCACGGGCGTGGGCGCGGTGGTGCTGACCTTATTTTTGGTGGCGTTCATCAGCAGTTTGGTGCAAATTTCGTTTGGTTTGTTGCGCATTGGTGAGCTGATCAAGTACATGCCGTTCCCCGTGGTGAGTGGCTATTTGAGCGGCGTGGGCTTGATCATTGTGATGAGTCAATTGCCCAAATGGATGGCCTTGCCCAAAGGCATGAACTGGTGGCAAGGGCTGCACGCAATGGAGCTGTGGCAGCCCGCGAGTTTGCTGGTGGGGGCCGCGACCGCGATCTTCATGCTGCTGGCCCCGCGCCTTTCCAAACGCGTGCCCGCGGTGATTGTGGGTTTGTTGGGTGGCATGGCTTGTTACTGGTTGCTGGCCTTCACCGCATGGCCGCAGTTGCGCCAGTTGCACGACAACCCCTTCATCATTGGCCCGCTAGCAGTGGGGGGGGAAGGCTTCTTTGAATCCCTGTTGGATCCATTCAGAAGCCTGAGCGAGTCGGGCATGCCTTCGGTGGCCCAGATAGCATTTCCTGCACTGACCTTGGCGGTGCTGTTGTCGATCGACACCTTGAAAACGTGTGTGGTGCTGGACGCGATGACGGGTTCGCGTCATGACTCCAACAAAGAGTTGATTGGCCAAGGTCTGGGCAACTTGGCTTCATCCTTGATTGGTGGTGCACCCGGTGCAGGCACCATGGGCGCGACCTTGGTGAACAAAGCCAGCGGTGGTACGACTTATCTGTCGGGCGTGTTTCAGGGAGTCTGGTCGTTGTTGGCCATTTTGCTGTTGACCTCGGTGATTGCCTGGGTGCCCGTGTCGGCATTGGCGGCTTTGCTGATCGTGATTGGTGTGAAGATGATCGACTGGCATTCGTTGCAGTTGCTCAAGGCCAAAGACACCATGTTGGATTTTGCGGTGATCGTACTGGTGGTGATCGTCGCCAACACGGTGAGCCTGATTGCCGCTTCAGGCGTGGGCGTGGCAATGGCCATCTTGTTGTTTTTGCGTGAGCAAATTCATACCAGCACGATTCGTCGCAAGTCGTTTGGTGACAAGGTGTTCTCTTCTCGCGTACGCGGTCAGCGCGAGCGCGATGTTTTGCTCGAGACGGGTGGGCACACGGTGATCTATGAACTGCAAGGCAGTTTGTTTTTCGGGACGACCGATCAGCTCTACACCGCGATTGAGCCAGAGTTGAGCAATGCCAAGTTTGTGGTGCTCGATTTCTTGCGCGTGCAATCGATGGACATGACCGCGGGGCACATGATTGAGCGCATCCGTAACATGCTGTCAGAACGCCATGCCAAGCTGGTGTTGACGCGTGTGCCCGAGCGCTTGCCCAGTGGGCGCGATTTGCGCACGTATGTGGATCACATTGGTTTGTTGTCCGACAGCACCGCCAAAATTTTTGATGAACTCGACGAAGCCTTGGAGTGGATTGAAGACGAAACCCTGATGCTGGCAGGCCATGCGCATGTGTCCAAAGAAGGCATTCCTTTGGCCAAGTTTGAGCTCTTTCATGGCTTGAACGCGCAAGAAATTGAAGCACTTGAACGCTGTGTGCAGCGCCATGTGTACCAAGAGGGCGACTTGGTGTTCAGCGCTGACTCCACAGGTCACGAGTTGATGCTCATCAGCCGAGGCGAGGTCAAGGTGAGCTTGCCCTTGGCCAACGGCAAAACCATTCACCTGACCACCTTCAGTCGCGGTCAGTTTTTTGGCGAAATGTCATTCTTGGATGGGCGTGCACATTCGGCCGACATCCATGCCACGCGTGAAACCGAGTTGTTGGCGATTGACCGCAAAGCGTTTGCGGCTGTGGCCGCGGGCGATCCTGTGATGAGTGTGAGCGTGATGCGCGCAGTGGCCTTGGCCATTGCCGACCGCTTGCGCCATGCCAATGCCGAGTTGCGTGAGATGCGGCAGGCTTAAGCCAGACTTGGATGGTGCCCCCGACAGGAATCGAACCTGTATCACTCCCTTAGGAGGGGAGAGTTCTATCCATTGAACTACGGTGGCAACCGTAGGGTATTTTAGAGGTCACTTACTCAGCATTCGCATGGCATCTTCCAAGCCTTTGAGGGTGAGCGGATACATGCGGTTGCTCATGATTTGCTGAATGATGCTGATGCTCTGGCGGTATTCCCACACGCCTTGGGGCTCGGGGTTGATCCACGCAAATTTAGGGAAGGCGTGAATCAAACGTTGCAGCCATTCAGCACCGGCTTCTTCGTTGTTGTATTCCACGCTGCCGCCAGGTTGAATGATTTCATACGGGCTCATGGTGGCGTCACCAATGAAGATGAGTTTGTAGTCTTTGTTGTACTTGCGGATGATGTCCCAAGTTTCAAATTTCTCGGCGTAGCGGCGTTTGTTGTTGCGCCACATGAAGTCGTAGACGCAGTTGTGGAAGTAATAAAACTCCAAGTGTTTGAACTCGGCTTTGGCGGCTGAGAACATTTCTTCTACGCGCGCGATGTGGTCGTCCATGGTGCCGCCGACATCCATGAGCAGCAGAACCTTCACGTTGTTGTGTCTTTCGGGGCGCATCAAGATGTCCAAGAACCCGGCATTGGCGGCTGTTTTGTGGATGGTGCCGTCGAGGTCGAGTTCTTCCGCCGAACCTTCCCGCGCAAATCGACGCAAGCGACGCAGGGCTACTTTGATGTTGCGCGTGCCGAGTTCTTGCGTGTCGTCGTAGTCACGGTAGCTGCGTTGGTCCCAGACCTTGACGGCGCTGCGGTTGCCGCCTTTGCCGCCGATGCGAATGCCTTGCGGGTTGTAGCCACCGTTGCCAAAGGGCGAGGTACCGCCGGTGCCAATCCATTTGCTGCCACCTTCATGGCGTTCTTTTTGTTCTTCGAGACGTTTCTTCAAGGTCTCCATCAACTCGTCCCACCCCATTTTTTCGATGGCAGCTTTTTGCTCGGGGGTGAGTTCTTTTTGGAGAATTTTTTCAAGCCAGTCCAGGGGGACTTCTTTTGTGAAGTCGGTCAACATCTCGACGCCTTTGAAGTAAGCACCAAAGGCGCGGTCAAATTTGTCGTAGTGCTTTTCGTCTTTGACCAAAATGAGGCGGCTTAAGAAATAAAAATCATCCAAGCGGCACGCATCGCTGCCGGGGCCAACCACTTGTTTGTGCAGGGCTTCGAGCAGTGTGAGGTACTCCTTCACCGAGACCGGCAACTTGGTGGCGCGCAGGGTGTAGAAGAAATCAATCAACATGGTGTTTTATTCAGCGTCTGGTTTGGGCGCCCGAAAGCGCCGTGCCGCTTGCAAGCCCATGCCGCCACCAATGCCCACAAGCACGATGGCCACGATGCTGCCAGTGCCATAGCCTTCGGCAAACAAGTTCAAGCCAAACGTCACGCCTAAGCCGTAGCCAAGCAAGGCACCGACCACGAAGCCAATGGCATCGGTGAGTCCTTCGATGAGTGAAGCAAACATCGGGTGTCCTTTCAGCGGTGACGGCTTTGCATGAAAACGAGTTTTTCAAACAAGGTGGTGTCTTGTTCGTTTTTCAACAAGGCGCCAACAAGTGGCGGAATGGATACGTTGTCGTCAGCCGTTTGAAGGGCTTCGAGGGGAATGTCCTCGGCGACCAATAGTTTGAGCCAGTCGATGAGCTCGCTGGTGGAGGGCTTCTTTTTGAGACCTGGCAGGTTCCGAATGTCGAAGAAGGTTTTCATCGCCACGCTCAGCAGGTCTTGCTTGATGGTGGGGAAATGCACTTGCACGATGTGACGCATGGTGTCGGCATCGGGAAACTTGATGTAGTGGAAAAAGCAGCGTCGCAAGAAAGCGTCTGGGAGCTCTTTTTCGTTGTTCGAAGTGATGAACACCAGGGGACGATTTTTGGCTTGGATGAGTTGACGCGTTTCGTAGCAATAAAACTCCATGCGGTCGAGCTCGCGCAGCAAGTCATTGGGAAACTCAATGTCGGCTTTGTCGATTTCATCAATCAGCAGCGCTACCGGCTGCTCGGCCGTGAAGGCTTGCCACAACACGCCTTTGAGGATGTAGTTGTTGATGTCTTTGACGCGTTCAGCGCTTTCGGAATCGGCCATCTGACTGTCACGCAAACGACTGACCGCATCGTATTCATACAGGCCTTGCTGTGCCTTGGTGGTGGATTTGATGTGCCATTGCAACAAGGGTAAACCCAGGGATTGGGCCACTTCTTCGGCGAGCATTGTCTTGCCAGTCCCCGGCTCGCCCTTGACAAGTAAGGGGCGTTTGAGTGCGATGGCCGCATTGACCGCAAGCATCAGGTCTTGGGTTGCAACGTAGTTGTCAGTGCCTTTGAATTTCATGGGTAATTCCGTCTATCATTTGAGTTAAATCAACCTTTAGGGATTGTGGTTTTTATATGAATAAGTTTGTTTCGATCGCTTTTGCTCTGACTCTATCTGCTGCGTCTTCGCTGAGTTTTGCGCAAGATGTGAAGGGAGATGCTAACGCAGGCTCAAAGAAAGTTGCGATGTGTATTGGTTGTCACGGCATCGTGGGTTACCAAGCGAGTTTTCCTGAAGTTTATAAAGTTCCCAAAATTTCTGGTCAGAACGAGAAATACATCACCACCGTTTTGAATGCCTACAAAAAGGGTGAGCGCAAGCACCCCACCATGCGCGGCATTGCGGACAGCCTGAGCGACCAAGACATCGCTGACATTTCTGCTTACTACGCCAACCACGGCAAGGTGGAAGGTGCTGCATTGCCTGACAAAGCCACAGAGCCTAAAGCCAACGTGGCGGCTTTGTTGACCAAAGGTGCTTGTGCTTCTTGTCATGGCGAGAACTTTGCCAAACCCATCGACCCCAGCTACCCCAAAATCGCTGGCCAAAATGCCGATTATTTGTTCGTGGCTTTGAAGTCCTACAAAGTCGAAGGTGCTTCCACATGGGGCCGCAGCAATGGCGTGATGGGTGGCGTGGCCAAGCAATTCAGCAATGCTGAGTTGAAGGAATTGGCCAATTACATGGCGTCACAGCAAGGCGACTTGAAAACTATTGCGCAGAGCAGATTTCGCTAAGCACTTCTTCGGTATGTTCCCCTAAGCGCGGCGCAGGTCGCCACAGACCTGTCGGCGTTCCACTCATGCGCACAGGCGGACGTAATTGCCGTAGCAATCCCTCATGGGGATGAGGCACATCGCGCCAAGCTTGGGTGGCCTTCAAGTGCGGATCACTCAATAAATCATCGAGCTTCATCATGGGCATGACAGGAATGTCATGCGCGGTGAACTCTTGCATCCATTGCGCGCTGGTGCGTTGGCGCATGTGCTCAGCCACAAAGGCATAAAGTGCATCGATGTGTTTGATGCGTTCGGCATGGTTGTTGAAGCGCGCATCGGTTTGAAACAAATCGGCCTGGCCAATGAGTTTCAAAAATGCTTGCCAGTGAGCGTCGTTGTACATCAAGGCGCAAAGGTAGCCGTCTTGCGTTTGATACGGTTTGCGGTTGGCCGATAGCATGCGTGAATAACCCATCGGCGCGATGGGGGGTTGCCAAGTTTCGCCACTCAAATGTTCACCCAGCACAAATTGCAACAGGCATTCAAACATGGGTACTTCCACGTGCTGACCCAAACCCGTGCGGTAGCGTGCAATGACGGCTGCAAGAACGGCATGCACCATGTTGAGCCCTGTCACGCGGTCGGCAAAAGTAGCGGGGATGTAGCGCGGTTCAGGACTGCCACTTTGTGTCATGAGCCAAGGTATGCCTGCAGCGCCTTGAATCAAATCGTCGTATGCGGGCCAGTCAGAGTAGGGGCCGCCCTCGCTGTAGCCATAGGCACCACAGACCACCAAGCGTGGGTTGAGTGCGTGTAAGGTTTCAAATGACAAGCCCAGACGTGCCATCGATGCGGGGCGAATGTTGTAGGTCAGGACGTCGGCGGTTTTGCACAGCGCTAATAATTTTTCACGTTGTTCAGGTTGGCGCAGGTCTAACACCACCGAGCGTTTGTTGCGGTTGGCGTTGATGAAGATGTGCCCCATGCCGGGGTGCTTCATGGGCCCCGCGTGACGCATGATGTCCCCACTCGGCGGCTCGATCTTGATGACATCAGCGCCGTAGTCCCCCAAGATTTGGGTGGCATAGGGGCCGAGCACAACACCCGTCAGGTCAATGACGCGAAGCCCCGCAAGCGCACCCTGGAGGCTTGCGCTGTCTGTGATGTTCATGGGTTACTCAGGCGTGATGCCAGCTGTTTTGACCCAGCCGCCCCATTTTTTAATTTCTGCATCGATGGTTTTGGCGAGCGTGGCGGAGTCTTCGACATCAAGGTCAATGCCTGCGCCTTGAATCTTTTCGCGTACGTCGGGCTTCGCCAGTACCGCCATCAAGGTGGCCGTGGCTTTCTTTTGCACGTCTGCAGGGATGCCGGCAGGTGCCATGAGGCCGAACCATGCGCTCACGTTGTAGTCTTTCACCGTCTCACCAATGGGGGGGACAGCGGGGGCTTTGCCAGCGCGTTTCTTGGTGGTCACGCCGAGGCCACGCATGCGGCCTCCGTTCATTTGCGACACCGCATTGCCTGTGTCGGCAAAGGCAAATTGAATTTGGCCACCCAGCAAATCAGTGAGTGCAGGCGGAATGCTTTTGTATGGGACGTTCACAGTTTGCAAGCCTGCCAATTCGGTGAGCATGGCGGCAGACACCAGCGAGCCAGAGGAACCATGCCCGAAGGCCAGCTTGCCAGGGTTGGCTTTGGCGTAGGCCACAAAATCTTTCATGTCTTTGGCGGGGAAGTCGGTGTTGACCATCAAGATAAAGCCGGTTTCGCCAATCTTGCCGATGGGGGTGAAGTCTTTCACCGGGTCGTAGGGCAACTTGCGGTAGAGGTGGACGTTGGCGGCTTGTGTGGTGCTGGTGGTCACCAAAAAGGTGTAGCCGTCAGCAGGAGCCGCCTTGACGGCTTCAGCGCCCAAGATGCCGTTGGCACCGGCTTTGTTTTCGACGGTGATGGTTTGTCCCAGGGCTTCGCCCATCGCTTGCGCGAGGATGCGGCCCACGTTGTCGGTGGCGCTGCCCGCGCTGAAGGGCACCACAAACTTGATGGGTTTGTTGGGGTAGCTTTGGGCGAGGGCTGCGGTTGCGGTAAGACCGCTCAATGCGGCAACGGCAATGCTTGCACAAAAGGTACGACGCAGGGTCGCATGAAATGGGGTGGGGCGCATGGGAGTCTCCTGTTGAATTTGGAATGATCTTAAAACGAATGGCGCGTTAGTTTTGGGTGGCGCGTCGCTGCACCGCATCGATATAAGCATGCCCATCGGGCGGTCGGCCACTGCGTTGGCTTTCCCAAATCATCTGGCCAAGTGCATCCATGGTTTCGTGATGGGCCGTGTGTAAGGAGTCACGTTTGGCTGCCAAAAGTTCAACGGCTTGGCGAATGCCACGTGGCTGGTCGATCGAGCATTGCTCGCTCACCGACAGGTGCATGGACAAATGCAAAAAGGGATTCACCTGTCCATCCTTGACCTCGTACATGCGCTCCAGCGCGGCTTCAACATTGGCGAAGTCGGCGTGGTATTCCGGGTGCTCGGCCACCCATTGGCTGGCGAGCGTTTCGAGGGCGTCCATCGGTTGGGCGTTGTGCCACTTGGCATAGACAGCGCAGAAAAAGCGCCGAACATCGGCTTGGCTGGGTTCAAACATGGATGCCATTGTCACTCAGGTGTCCGCTTTGGATGGAGTGGCCATACCAATCGGTAAAGTCTGACATCTGCAGTTGAGACAACGAGGCATTCCATGATTAACAAAATCGCCGATTCCATCACCGAAGCGCTTGAGGGTTTGTCTGACGACATGACCGTGATGGTGGGCGGCTTTGGGACCGCAGGCATCCCCAGCGAGCTTTTAGAGGCCATGACGCAAGTCATGGGCGACAAAAACATCTCTGGGCTGACGATTGTCAACAACAACGCTGGCAATGGTGATACGGGTTTGGCGGGTTTGTTGAAAACGGGACGTGTGCGAAAAATTATTTGTAGCTTCCCGCGACAAGCCGACAGCTATGTTTTCGATGCCTTGTATCGCGCGGGCAAGGTCGAGCTGGAGCTCGTGCCGCAGGGCAACTTGTCTGAACGTATTCGCGCTGCTGGCGCGGGCATTGGCGCGTTTTTTACGCCCACGGGTTACGGTACCGCGCTGGCTAAAAATTCAGACGGCTCCCCCAAGGAAACACGCGAGATCAATGGTCGCATGTACGTGTTGGAGTACCCGATTCATGCCGACATGGCGCTGATCAAAGCTGAGCAAGGTGATCGTTGGGGCAATCTCACGTACCGAAAGTCAGCCCGCAACTTTGGACCCGTGATGGCGGCAGCGGCCAAGTGCACGGTCGCTTCGGTACACGAGGTGGTGGCGCTCGGTGCGCTGGATCCCGAGAGCATCGTGACCCCAGGGATTTACGTGAGTCATGTGGTTCAGGTGCCGCGGCAGCTGACCCAAGGCGGCGGATTTAAGAAGGCAGCGTGATCATGACCTACACACGTCGTACCAAAGACCAGATGGCGGCCCGCGTGGCCCAAGATATGCCGGATGGCGCTTATGTCAACTTGGGCATCGGCATGCCCACCTTGGTGGCCAACCATTTGCCCCCGGGCTTAGAAATTGTGTTGCACAGCGAAAACGGCATCCTAGGCATGGGGCCTGCGCCGTCGCCCGCCGAAGAGGACTTTGACCTGATCAATGCAGGCAAGCAGCCGGTGACCTTGTTGCTTGGGGGCGCTTATTTTCATCACAACGACAGCTTTGCCATGATGCGTGGTGGCCACTTAGACATTTGTGTGCTGGGTGCATTTCAGGTCAGTGAACGTGGCGATTTGGCCAACTGGCATACCGGCGAAGCCGATGCCATTCCCGCGGTGGGCGGCGCGATGGACTTGGCGATTGGCGCCAAACAAACGTGGGTGATGATGGACTTGCTCACCAAGCAAGGTCACAGCAAAGTGGTGCGTGAATGCACCTATCCCCTTACCGGCTTGGCGTGTGTGAGCCGGATTTACACAGATTTGGCGACCTTGGCCGTCACGCCCGCAGGGCTTCAGCTCATCGATCTGGTGGACGGACTGTCGCACCCAGCGCTGGAGGCCTTGATCGGCCTGAAAATTCAGGCCTGAGGTTCAACGACTCATTGCTCGACGAAAGCGCGTTCCACCACAAAGTCGCCTGGGGTGGTGGTGGAGCCTTCTTTGAAGCCGCGTGCTTCCAGCAAGGTGCGCATGTCTTTGTTCAGGCCGGGGCTGCCGCAAATCATGATGCGGTCGTTGGCGGGGTCGAGGTTGGGCAAGCCCAAATCTTGAGTCAGTTTGTTGGACGTCAGCAAGTCGGTCACACGGCCTTGGTTTTTATAGGGCTCGCGGGTGACGGTGGGGTAGTAGAGCATTTGCGCGCTGACCATCTCGCCCAAGAACTCATGCTTGGGCAGCTCGTCGACCAAGTAGTCGTGGTAAGCCAGTTCTTTGACCTCGCGCACACCGTGTACCAAGATGACTTTTTCAAACCGTTCATAGGTTTCGGGGTCACGCACGATGCTCAGGAAGGGAGCCAAGCCCGTGCCCGTGCCGATAAGGTACAAATTTTTGGCAGGCAACAAGTAGTCGCACAGCAAGGTGCCTGTCGGCTTTTTGCCGACCACGATTTTGTCGCCCACTTGGATGTGTTGCAGCTTAGAGGTGAGAGGACCGTCTGGCACCTTGATGCTCAAAAATTCCAGGTGCTCTTCATAGTTGGCGCTGACGATGCTGTACGCGCGCAACAAAGGTTTTCCGTTTTCGCCACGCAGACCAATCATGGTGAAGTGGCCGTTGGAAAAACGCAGCGAGGTGTCGCGCGTGGTGGTGAAGCTAAACAGGCGGTCGGTCCAGTGGTGGACGGACAAAACTTCTTCGTCGAGAAAAGCACTCATAACAGGAATAAAACCAGATAAATCAAGCCCTCTAGTGTAGGCGAGGGCTTAAAACCTCTGGCTATATGTTCGTGTGCACAACGCTATAAGCCTGGAGCAATCCCCTCGGCTTCGCGCCCTATCAAGCCTTGCCAGCGAATCCGTTTTGTCGCCAAGCTTCGTAGGTGATCACAGCAACCGCGTTAGACAAGTTCAAGCTACGCTGATCAGCGCGCATGGGTAGGCGCAGGCGTTGCGATGTGGGAAATTTTTCTCGGATATCAGCTGGCAAACCGCTGGTTTCTGAGCCGAACACAAACCAATCGCCGGGCTGAAACACCATGTCGTGGGCAGTGCGCGAGCCCTTGGTGGTCATGGCAAACATGCGATCAAGGTTGGGATTGGCTTGGCTCAAAAAACTTGTCCAATCGGCGTGGCGGTGCACGGGCGCGTATTCGTGGTAATCCAAACCCGCGCGGCGCATGTGTTTGTCTTCCATGGAAAAGCCCAAGGGTTCTACCAAATGCAAGGCACAGCCGGTATTGGCAGCCAGGCGAATGATGTTGCCCGTGTTGGGCGGGATTTCAGGATGGACGAGAACGAGATGGAACATGTGTGCATTGTCCCGTATGACGCCCGTTTGAGCCGCGCGCCTCGGCCCTAGCAAACACCAGACCTGTGATGTGATGTGCGCCTGCCGCACGCAAGGTCCGTGCAGCCTCGTAAAGTGAGGCGCCTGTGGTCATCACGTCATCTACCAAAACCACCGAACGCCCGCGAACAGCTTCGAGGCGGTCACTTGCGACCCAAAACATTCCTTGCACTTGGGCCAAACGTTCGTCTCGTGAAGTACCAACTTGGTGTGTCGTGTTGTCGATGCGTTGCAGCACGTGTGCATCTGCTTTGTCGGGGGAGAGGTGTCGAGCCAGCTCAAACGCTTGGTTGAAGCCGCGTTCGCGTAACCGCGCGCTGCTCAATGGCATGGCCACCACGAGCTGGGCGTTGTCCACTGAAAGTTGGACCCAAGGCGCATGCGACATCAAGTGCGCCAGTGATCGCCCAAGGCTGGGATTGGCTTGAAATTTAAATTGGGTAACGCAATCCGCCCATGGAAAGGTGTAGCTGACGACAGACACGCATGCATCGAGAGGTGAGGGCGTGTTGACGCAATGTTGACATGCGGTGTGAGCAGGCGCCAAGGCGAGCGCGCATGTGGGACAGCGCCGGACAGGTTGTGCAAAACGTTCGACGCACTGTGCACAAATAGGTTGACTGGGCCACGCGTGGCAGATCTGACACACGCTGGGCCATGAAGGCAGGCGGAAGATGTCCCTACAACGCAATTGACGTGTCATGCACTCAATATACTTCTTGTGTCATGTCTGATTCACAACGCACAACGCGTCCTCCCACCATCGATCCCATTGCCAGTGCTCGTTGGGCTGCTTGGCCCCATGTGCAGTCCCCTTGGTTAAACGAAGAGATCGGCCGACGCATGGAAGACCGCTTGCAATGGATTCGTTTGCAGCCCAAATCGTGGATTGACTGGGCGCCTGTGAGTGGTGGCTTACAAACGCACGGACTTTTGCAAAAGCGTTATCCGCAAGCTGCATGTCACGTGATGGAATTGAGTCCTGCGCGCGCGCGGCTGGCGCGCCAGGTCCTGCAGCCCCCCTGGTGGAAGCGTTGGTGGGGCGGTGCAAATTTGAGTGTTGGCGAGCCTGTGCCAGCCAGTGCGGAGATGTTGTGGGCCAATATGGCTTTGCACACGAGCGATGACCCGAGTGCTTTGTTGCAGAAATGGCACCAATTGTTGGCTGTCGATGGTTTTTTGATGTTCTCGTGTCTCGGACCGGACACATTGCGTGAGCTGGCTTTGTTGTATCAAAGCCAGGGTTGGCCTCCTGCATCGCATGCGTTTACCGACATGCACGACTGGGGGGACATGTTGGTACACGCCGGTTTTGCTGAACCTGTGATGGACATGGAGCGCATTACTTTGACCTATGCCAACGCGGACAGCTTGTTGGCCGAATGTCGAATGTTGGGGCGTAATTTGCACCAGGAGCGCTTCTCGGGCCTGCGCGGAAAAAGTTGGTTGGCGCAACTCAAACGCTTGCTCTTGGCTTTGGGAAAGACCGACGCTAATGGGCGTTTAACCCTCACGGTTGAGGTGATTTATGGACACGCACTCAAGCCGTTGCCACGCTTGAAGGTTCAGAGTGAGAGTTCTTTATCCCTAGACGATATGCGCGCGATACTAGGGAAAACCCTTGGTGGTCGCTCTGTATGATTTTCCATGGAAGCTTGTAGCGCAAATTCCGCTTGAATACTTTGAGATAAATCAGTGTTCAAGAGTTTTGCAGTCCTGAAGACAAAATATTGAGGCGATCAAAGTGATGAAGAACAATCTTTTACAAAAGTTGACTTCAGGTTTGTTGTTCCTTGCCGCATGGGCGAGTACAGCGGCTTGGGCGGTGAACGATCTACCGGGCGGCCCGGCAGTTCGACAACTGAACTTGCAACCTGGTGCAACAAAAATCGCACAAGAACAGGGCTGGTTGCACTGGTTCATGTTGATTATTTGTACCGTGATTTTTGTCGCCGTGTTTGGTGTGATGTTCTATTCCATCTGGAAACACCGCAAGTCGGTGGGGCACAAATCTGCCAGTTTCCATGAGTCGGTCAAAGTCGAAATCGCATGGACTGTGATTCCTTTCATCATCGTGATCTTGATGGCGCTACCTGCCACCAAGGCGGTGGTCGCGCAAAAAGACACGTCCAATGCAGATCTGACCATCAAGGCGACAGGTTACCAATGGAAATGGGGTTATGACTACCTCAAGGGCGAAGGCGAAGGCATTGGCTTCATTTCTACACTCGACAATGAGCAACGCGAAATGTCTAACAACGGCGCAAAGGGTGTCGATGTCGATGATTACTTGCTGAAAGTGGATAACCCCTTGGTCGTTCCCGTGAACAAGAAAGTGCGCATCATCACCACAGCCAATGACGTGATTCACGCCTTTGCTGTGCCTTCACTGGGCGTGAAGCAAGATGCGCTTCCTGGGTTCGTGCGTGACACCTGGTTCCGTGCAGAAGCAGTGGGCGATTACCACGGCCAATGTCAAGAACTCTGCGGTAAAGAGCATGCCTACATGCCAATTCATGTGAAGGTGCTCAGCGCCGAAGATTATTCGGCCTGGGTGGCCGCTGAGCAAAAGAAAATGGCAGCCAAACAAGACGATCCCTCGAAAGTTTGGACATTGGCCGACATCAGCAAGCGTGGTGAAAAAGTCTACGCAGCCAATTGCTCAGCTTGCCATCAGCCGAACGGCAAAGGTGCTGGTCCCATCAAACCACTTGACGGCGCAGCGGTGGTTTTGGATGCGGACAAAAACAAGCAAATCAAAATCTTGCTCAACGGTCAAAACAACTTGACCATGCCAGCTTGGAAGCAACTCAGCGACACAGACATTGCTGCTGTGATCACTTACACCAAAAACAATTGGTCAAACAAGACCGGCCAGGTGGTTCAGCCTGCCGATGTCAAGGCCGCCCGTTAAAAGCTAGCGTTTAGAAGGAAATCATCATGAGCGCAGTCCTCGATTCTCACGGCCACGTCCACGGTCACGACGACCACCATGGCGCCCCACACGGTTGGCGCCGTTGGGTCTATGCCACCAACCACAAAGACATTGGTACCTTGTACCTCTTGTTTGCTTTCACGATGCTGATCATCGGCGGCGTTTTGGCGCTGTTGATTCGCGCTGAATTGTTCCAACCGGGTCTCCAATTGGTCAATCCAGAGTTGTTCAACCAACTCACCACCATGCACGGACTGATCATGGTGTTTGGCGCCATCATGCCGGCCTTCGTGGGCTTCGCCAACTGGATGATTCCATTGCAAATCGGTGCGTCTGACATGGCGTTTGCACGCATGAACAACTTCAGTTTCTGGCTGATGATTCCTGCAGCGGTGATGTTGGCGGGGTCGTTTTTCATGCCAGGGGGGGCGCCTGCTGCAGGTTGGACGCTGTATGCGCCGCTGACCTTGCAAATGGGGCCTTCGATGGATGCAGGTATTTTTGCCATGCATATCTTGGGTGCTTCGTCGATCATGGGCTCGATCAACATCATCGTGACCATTCTCAACATGCGCGCTCCAGGGATGACGCTGATGAAGATGCCCATGTTTGTTTGGACTTGGCTGATTACGGCTTACTTATTGATTGCAGTGATGCCTGTGCTGGCTGGTGCCATCACCATGACATTGACAGACCGTCACTTTGGTACGACCTTCTTTAACCCTGCCGGTGGTGGTGACCCCATCATGTACCAGCACATTTTCTGGTTCTTTGGTCACCCCGAGGTGTACATCATGATCTTGCCAGCTTTCGGCATCATCAGCCAAATCGTGCCTGCGTTTGCGCGTAAAAAATTGTTCGGTTACGCCTCGATGGTTTACGCAACATCTTCCATCGCGATCTTGTCGTTCATTGTGTGGGCGCATCACATGTATGCCACAGGTATGCCAGTGACAGGTCAGTTGTTCTTCATGTACGCGACCATGTTGATCTCTGTCCCAACAGGCGTGAAGGTATTCAACTGGATTGCCACCATGTGGCGTGGGTCGATGACGTTTGAAACACCTATGCTGTTTGCTGTGGGGTTCATCTTCGTGTTCACCATGGGTGGCTTTACGGGGCTGATCTTGTCGATGGCGCCGATTGACACACAAGTACAAGACACGTACTACGTGGTGGCTCACTTCCACTATGTGTTGGTCGCGGGCTCTTTGTTTGCCATGTTTGCTGGCTTCTACTACTGGTGCCCCAAGTGGACCGGTGTGATGTACAACGAAACACGCGGACAAATTCACTTTTGGTGGACGCTGATTTCTTTCAACGTCACATTCTTCCCAATGCACTTCTTGGGTCTGGCAGGTATGCCACGTCGCTACGCTGACTACCCCATGCAGTTTGCGGACTTCAATGCGGTCGCATCGATTGGCGCGTTCTTCTTTGGTTTTGCGCAGGTTTATTTCTTCTTGTTCGTGGTGTTGCCCGCTATGCGGGGCCATGGTGAGAAGGCTTCTGCCAAGCCGTGGGAAGCTGCCGAAGGCTTGGAGTGGGAAGTCCCTTCGCCTGCACCGTTCCATACATTTGAGAATCCGCCCAAGTTGGATGCCACTGCGACCCGCGTGATTGGTTAAACATGCCAACGCAAGAGCAACGTAAAAGCAACCTCCGCCTTGGCCTGATTTTGGCCTCGGTGGTGGTGGTATTTTTTGTTGGCTTCTTTGTCAAAGTCATGTTGTTGAATCGCTGAAGCCATGGCTGCATCTCGTCATAACTTGTTGATGTTCAAAAAATTGCTCGTTGTGGTGGCGGGTATGTTTGCGTTCGGTTATGCCTTGGTGCCCATGTACAAAGCGATTTGCGAGTTCACGGGGATCAATATATTGGCCCTTGGTGAACGCGAGATTCCTGGTTCAGGCAGCGCGCGCGCCAAAGTGGTGAACACACAGGTTGATACCAGTCGCACCATCACAGTCGAATTTGATGCCAATGCACGTGGCCCTTGGAAATTCAAGCCTGCACAAAACTCATTGCAGGTTCATCCAGGCGAGATGATGACGGTCATGTATGAGTTTGAGAACGTACAAGACCGTGTCATGTCGGCTCAAGCCATCCCAAGTTATGCGCCACGCCAAGCGGCTGCGCATTTCAACAAGATGGAATGTTTTTGTTTCAATCAATACACATTGGCTCCTGGTGAGAAAAAGCAGTGGCCCGTGGTATTTGTGATTGATCCTAAGTTAGCCAAAGACGTCACCACCATCACGTTGTCTTACACCTTTTTTGAGGTGGGCGCTAAAACACCTGCGGCTCCAACCGCTGCAGTGACGGTGCTTCCCTCTAAATTGGGTGCTGGCGCATGAGTACCAAAATTTCGCTCTTGCGTTCGGTCAAAGCTGTGGCGTGGTCGTTTTTAGGAATTCGTAAAAGCAGCGAATTCCAAGAAGATATTGACAAGATTACGCCCTTGCATGTGTTGGGCGTAGGCTTGATTGCTGGTTTGTTGTTTGTGGTTGGGTTGATCATTTTGGTCAACCTGATCGTTGCGAAATAAAGAAGGAGTGGAAATGAGTAGCACCTCACATGGCTCAACGCCTTACTACTACGTACCTCACGAGTCACGCCATCCGGCGATGGCCGCGTTAGGCCTATTTTTTGTGATTCTTGGTGCAGGTCAATGGGTCAATGGCGCGGAGTGGGGCAAATATAGTTTGTTCTTTGGCCTGGCATTTTGGCTGGGTGTGCTCTACCAATGGTTTGGTGATGCCATCGCTGAGAGCGAAGGTGGCCAATACGGCCACAAAATCGACTTGTCCTATCGCTGGAGCATGAGCTGGTTCATCTTCTCTGAGGTGATGTTTTTCGGTGCCTTCTTCTCAGCCTTGTGGTGGGCGCGTGCCCATTCAGTGCCAATGTTAGGTAGTCTGGACAATGCGCTCTTGTGGCCTGATTTCAAGGCCGTGTGGCCTACAGCAGCGGCCGGTGTTACAGCATCGCCTGCCGGCATCATTGAGCCTTTCCAAACCATGACGCCCTTCTGGTTGCCCACCATCAACACAGCCTTGTTGTTGAGCTCGGGTGTGACGTTGACGATTGCGCATCACGCTTTGTTGGAGAACAAGCGCGACACGACCATCAAGTTCATGTGGCTGACTGTTTTGCTGGGCGTGGTGTTCTTGTTTGTGCAGGGCTATGAATATGCCCACGCCTACAGCGACATGAACCTCAAGCTCTCCTCTGGCGTGTATGGTTCAACTTTTTATATGCTCACGGGCTTCCACGGCTTTCACGTGTTCTTGGGCATGCTGATGTTGTTGGTCATCACTTTGCGTTTGCAAAAAGGACATTTCACAGCTGACAAACACTTTGGTTTTGAAGGTGCCGCGTGGTATTGGCATTTTGTGGACGTGGTGTGGTTGGGGCTGTATATCCTGGTTTATTGGATGTAACCGCTTCATGCCAAATCGACAAAGGCCGCATTGTGCGGCCTTTGTTTTTGTGTTGCGCTGTTTTTATTGACCAGCAGCGATGCCCGTGGGTTGGATATAGCCAAAATGCCAGCCAATCAAGACACAGAAAAATAAAACGATCGAGATTCCCACCCGAAATGCCAAGGCTTTTACCATTCGACTTGATTTCTTTTGCTCTGAACTTCCATTGCGCATCATGAAGAACAAGGCAGAACCTAGACTGGCGAGAATGGCTAAAAAAGCGAAGATAACAAAAAATTTCATGCCATCGATTATCTCTGTTCCGCGCTCTCGTGCTTTTTACGCCGTAACGCTGGCGACGTTGTGTGGTGTCGCACTGACGATGCGCTTGGGCTTTTGGCAGTTGTCACGTGCAGCTGAAAAAGAGCAGCGTCAAGCCCAAATCGTGGCGCAGATGATCGCCCCTGTGTTGGACACCGAAGCCTTGTTGGATGCACCTTCGAAGTTCAAGAGTCTGCACCAACGCGTTATTTTGAACGGGCGTTGGCTGCCGGAGCATACCGTTTATTTGGAGAACCGACCTATGAATGGTCGAACAGGCTTTTGGGTGCTGACACCACTCGAGTTGAATGCCAACACACGTGTGTTGGTACAACGTGGTTGGTTGCCACGTCATCAATTGGATCGCACTTTATTGCCCGACATGCAAACGCCAGAGGGTGTGGTTCAAGTTCAAGGGCGTATTGCGTTGCCGCCTTCTGATTTAATGACCTTTCGTGAGAGGGAAGATAAGTCGAGAAATGCGTCAGACCTCACGCAGATTCGGCAAAATATCGAGATGGACGTTTATATGTCGCAAGTAGGTAGCCCGTTGAAGGCGATCGTGCTTCAGACCGATGAGTCTTCCGAGGGGTTGCTACGAGATTGGCCTCAGATCGCCTCAGGGGTCGAGAAGAATCTCGCTTATGCTTTCCAATGGTTCTGTCTCGCTGCGCTGCAGCTGCTTCTCTATATTTGGTTTCAATTCATTCAACCGTATCGCCATGCAAGACGAACCACGTTCTAATTCACCACACCCTCTCGGCATGACGGTTTATGACTTGCCTTCGCCCGTCTCTGTGGCGCAAGCCGATGCCAACCGCACGGGGAACGGCCGTCTGCGTATGCTGCTGGTCTTATTGGTGTGTGCAGCGCCAGTGCTTGCTTCCTACTTCACTTATTACGTGGTGCGGCCAGAGGGTAGGCGTAATTTCGGTGAGTTGATTGAGCCCATGCGTTCTTTGCCTGATGTGGCAGTCACACGTATCAATGGCGAGACGCTGCGTTTGCCCGCATTAAAAGGTCAGTGGCTGCTCATCAGTACTTCTGGTGGAGATTGTCAAGAGGCATGCCAACGCCAGTTGTATTTGCAACGTCAAATACTTGCGGGCTTAGGCAAAGACCGCGCGCGTACCGAATGGGTTTGGCTCGTTGCGGATGCCGCTGAAATCCCGCCGTCGATCTTGCCGGGTTTGAAAGATGCGAATGTGTTGCGTATCGATGCGCCGTCGCTTTCCCAATGGTTGCAAGCGGAGCCCAGCACAAGCTTGGAAGATCATTTGTATTTGGTCGATCCACATGGTCAATGGATGATGCGCTTTCCCGCCAAGCTCTCCATGGAAGGGGCTCTGAAAACCAAACGTGACATTGAGCGACTTTTACGCGCATCCGCAGCTTGGGATGAAGCGGGTCGTTGACCTAGGTGCGTGATGACGTCTAGTTTGTACAACCTCACACCGGTCTTGCACCTGCTCATCATGGGCGGTTTGTTGGCCATGGTGCCACTGTGTTGGGTGTGGCTGCGTAACCCGCAAGCGTCAACAGCGCGTCGTGTTCATGCACTGACTTTGGTGACGTTGTTCATCACATTTGATTTGGTTTTATTTGGCGCCTTCACGCGGTTGACTGACTCGGGCTTGGGCTGCCCCGATTGGCCGGGGTGTTATGGTCATGCCAGTCCGGTCGGTGCCCAGAGTGCGATTGAGCAAGCGCAGGACCAAATGCCTACTGGGCCTGTGACGCATACCAAAGCATGGATTGAAATGATTCATCGCTACATGGCCATGGCAGTAGGCGGTTTGATTTTGACCTTGACTGCGTTTGCGTGGTTGCGTCGCTGGCGAGGTGACATCACCAGTGGCGTGTTGTGGCCGACGCTGACGCTAATTTGGGTGTGCGTGCAAGGTGCATTTGGTGCCCTGACGGTCACCATGAAACTTTTTCCCCTCATCGTGACATTGCATTTGATGGGCGGATTGATCTTGCTTGGTTTGTTGACGCTGCAAGTGCAGCGCCACAGATGGCTGGCTGAGCATGTCCAGCCTATTCGCTTACAACCACTTCTGTATGGCGCAACGATGGTTGGTTTTGCCTTGTTGACCTTGCAGATTCTCTTGGGCGGTTGGGTCAGTACCAACTACGCTGTATTGGCATGCAATACTTTTCCGAAATGCCAAAACAGTTGGTGGCCCCTGATGAATTTCGAACAAGGATTTACCTTGTGGCGGCATTTGGGCTTGGACGCCCAGGGCCAGCCCTTGGTGTTTGAGTCACTGACGGCCATTCACTACGTGCACCGTTTGGTCGCTTTTTTGGTGTTGGGCTATTTGGGAGCGCTGGCTTTTTCTTTGCGTCATGTTTGTGCATTGACCACGCCAGTCCGGTTGTTGTGGCTATGTTTGGTGTTGCAATTGCTCACAGGCTTGTCGAATGTTGTGTTGGATTGGCCTTTGCTCGCAGCTGTGTTGCATACCGGTGGTGCTGCGGCATTGGTGGTGGTGTTGACTTGGATATTGACCGGCGCGCGCGCTTCGCGCAGCGCGGGTATTTGATGGAATGTGAAGAGACCCGTTTATGAGCATTGCTTCCTCTACGCTTTCACGCTGGCGCCAGTTCAATGCGCTGACCAAACCACGCGTGATTCAGCTGATTGTTTTCTGTGCCTTGATTGGCATGGTGTTGGCTGTGCCAGGCGTGCCATCTTGGCCTGAAGTTCAACTCGGCTTGCTGGCGTGTTTGGGCATTTGGTTTGTGGCGGGGGCGGCCGCGGCATTCAATTGCTTGGTTGAAAAAGGCATTGATGCCCGCATGAAACGCACAGCTTGGCGCCCGACCGCGAAAGGCGAGTTGAGTGACCGGGAAACCTTGATTTTTTCAACCGTGATGTGCGCTGTCGGATCATGGATTTTGTATGTGTGGGTGAACCCACTCACGATGTGGCTGACCTTTGCGACCTTTGTGGGTTATGCCGTGATCTATACCGTGATTTTGAAACCGCTGACACCGCAAAATATCGTCATTGGTGGCGCGTCTGGCGCGATGCCGCCGGTGCTCGGTTGGGCTGCCATGGCGGGTGAGGTCAGCCCCGAAGCTTTGATTTTGTTTTTGATCATCTTCCTCTGGACGCCCCCGCATTTTTGGGCTTTGGCCTTGTACCGCGTGGAAGACTATCGCAAATCAGGTTTGCCTATGTTGCCAGTGACACATGGCAACGAATTCACGCGCTTACAGATCTTGCTCTACACCTTGGTGCTGTTTACCGCGTGTTTGATGCCATTCATTTATCGCATGAGTGGCTGGTTTTATTTGGTCTGTGCCGTGCTATTGAGCATAGGTTTTTGCGCTTACGCGTGGGCTTTGTGGCGCAACTATTCCGACGAGTTGTCGCGCAAGACCTTTCGTTTTTCATTGATTCACCTCAGTTTGCTCTTTGCAGCCTTGCTGATTGACCATTACCTGTGATGCTCGCTTTCATTCATCGTTTTTTATTTCTGGCGCTGGCCGTGCTTTTCTTGACCGCATGCAGTCCAGACAAACCGCAGTTCAACGCCATCGACATCACGGGAGCCGATTACGCCAAGGGATTCACGTTGACCGACTACAACGGTCAAAGTCGCAATTTGTCTGATTTCAAAGGCAAGGTGGTGGTGCTGTTTTTTGGCTAGACCCAATGCCCCGATGTGTGCCCCACCTCGATGGCTGAGTTGTCAGAGGTTAAACGCATACTCGGCGCCGATGGTGACAAACTTCAAGGAGTTTTCATCACGGTCGATCCAGCGCGTGACACGGCTGAATTGCTCAAGGCCTACATGACCAACTTCGATCCGACTTTTGTGGCTTTCATTCCCACGCCAGAGCAACTGGCGGTGGTCGCGAAGGACTACAAAATTTATTACAAGCGTGTCGAGGGCAAGACGCCCACCAGCTACACGATGGACCATTCAGCGGGAAGCTATGTGTACGACACGCAAGGACGACTCCGTCTTTACAGCCGCTATGGTGTCGGGCCCATGGTATTGGCGCAGGACATACAGACCCTGCTCAAGACAAGTCCTTGAGCTCAGGCGTAATCGGCCAGGGCAGCCTTCATTTTTTTCATGGCTGCCACTTCGATTTGGCGAATACGCTCGGCGCTCACACCGAATTCAGCAGCCAAGTCATGCAGTGTCATGCCGCCTGAGCCGTTGTCTTGCACTTTGAGCCAGCGTTCTTCCACGATGCGGCGGCTGCGTTCATCGAGCACGTTCAGTGCTGCCGCGATGCCGTCAGATGCCAAGACGTCGCGTTGGTGTGCAGCGATCATGGCGGTCGGTTCGTGGTTGGTGTCGGTCAAATAGGCGATGGGGCCAAAGGCTTCTTCGCTGTCTTCGTTGGGTGTGGGGTCGAGCAGCACGTCACCGCCTGACATGCGCATTTCCATCTCAAGCACTTCTTCGGGCTTGACATTGAGCTTTGTCGCTACCGCATTGATTTCTTGCTTGTTCAGCGTGTTGCGGTGCGTGTCGTCCAATGCGTCAGATTTGAAGCCTTGTTTCATGGAGCGCAAGTTGAAAAAGAGTTTGCGCTGTGCTTTGGTGGTGGCCACTTTGACCATGCGCCAGTTTTTCAAGATGTATTCATGAATCTCGGCTTTGATCCAGTGCATCGCATAGCTCACCAAACGCACGCCTTGGTCGGGATCAAAGCGTTTGACCGCTTTCATCAAACCGATATTGCCTTCTTGGATCAAGTCGGCGTGGGGCAGGCCATAGCCTAAGTATTGGCGAGAGATCGATACCACCAAGCGCAGGTGTGAGAGCACCAACTTTCCGGCAGCCTCAATGTCGTTGTTGTCTTTGAGTTGGCGCGCGAACTCCTGCTCTTGCTCAAGTGTGAGCATGGGCAAACGGTTGGCAGCCGTGATGTAGGCATCCAGGTTGCCAAGCGACGGAACCATTGCCCAAGGATTGGTAATGGCAAGCGACTGGTGAGTCAATGTGGTCATGTTTGTAGTCCTTTCGGATAACTTGTGCATATATTAGCACTCTTGAGTAAAGAGTGCTAATCCCTGGGCTGTTTATGGGTTAACCCTTGAATTAGATCCCCTATCAATACTGTTCTTTTTAACATATACTGATATTAATTACAGTATCTCGGAGATCTTTATGCCACCCATGACCTTGGAGCGAATTGCAGTTCAGTCCTGCAAAAGCTGTGCGCATGTGTTGAAGTCGGATTCGTCTGAAACAATGTTGCGATGTGGCCTTGGCTACTACGTGCAGCCCCCGCTCACGCGTCGGCAAGGTCGCATGGACAGTTACCCCGTGGTTGAGGCAAATGAGCGCTGTGGGCGCTGGCGGGACAGCCCGAAGGGCGTTTTGACGCCCTAGTCGTGGCTTTAGCCTAGCAAGGCCTCGGCAAACTCCTGAGCGTTAAAGGTTTCCAAGTCTTCCACGGCCTCGCCCACACCAATGAAATAAACAGGCACCGCCGATCCACCTTGAGCCGCTCGGCTTTGCCCCCACAGCGCAATAGCAGCCAAAACGCCTCCCTTGGCGGTGCCGTCGAGTTTGGTGACGATGAGACCGGTGAGTCCCAACGTTTCGTCAAATGCCTTCACTTGCGCCAAGGCGTTTTGACCTGTGTTGCCATCTATCACCAATAACACCTCATGTGGCCCGCTGGGTTCTGCTTTTTGCACGACCCGCTTGATTTTTTTCAGCTCCTCCATCAGGTGCAGCTGTGTGGGTAAACGTCCGGCTGTGTCGACCAGCACCACGTCTTTGCCACGAGCGCGGCCAGCCGTGACGGCATCAAAACTCACAGAGGCTGGGTCGCCACCTTCTTGACTCACGATCTCTACGGTGTTGCGGGTGGCCCAAACCGCCAGTTGTTCGCGGGCGGCGGCACGAAAGGTGTCGGCAGCGGCCAACAGTACCGAGGCGCCGCTGTCGCTCAAGTGGCGGGTGAGTTTGCCAATGGAGGTTGTTTTGCCAGCGCCGTTCACACCTGCCACCATGATGATGGTTGGTTTGTGTGCGCCGATGGTGAGTGATTTTTCTAAGGGTTGAAGCAGCTCGGCGATGGCTGTTGCTAACAAGGCCTTGACGGCGGAAGGCGCTGTGGTGCCTGTATCTTTGACGCGCCTCTTCAAGTCAGCCAGCAAATACTCGGTTGCTTGCACGCCTGTATCGGCCATGAGCAGCGCGGTCTCGAGCTCTTCGTAGAGATCATCATCAATCGTTGTGCCCGTGAAAACGGTGCTGATGCTTTGACCCGTGCGGCGCAAGCCTTGCCCTAAGCGCGCGATCCAACTGGCACGCGGCCGCTCCGCGGGCTCGGGTGTGGTTTGTTCGGTCCCCGCATGAGGTGGACTGGACGTTTCGGGTGCGATTTTTTTCTTGAAGAAGCTAAACATGTGTGGGTGTTTCTAGAATCAGACCATTCTATGAAAAGCCGCACACCATCACCTTTCACTCCTCCATCCACCAAACCCGCCGCGGAGAAGCGACACAAAGGGGCAGGCGAGGTGCGCATCATCGGCGGCGAATGGCGCCGTACTAAATTGCCTGTGGCTTTGAAGCCCGGATTGCGTCCCACGCCTGACCGTGTGCGTGAGACCTTGTTCAATTGGTTGGGTCAGTCGCTGTTGGGCTGGCGCTGTGTGGACCTGTTTGCAGGCACTGGCGCCTTGGGCTTTGAAGCTGCCTCACGCGGTGCTGCTCATGTGCAAGTGTGCGAGCTCGACCCCGC
>JACCDQ010348616.1_pt1 | contig 28886 bp, 30 predicted proteins | sample 7446031 | NCBI WGS metagenome assembly JACCDQ01 (sample SAMN15323442, study PRJNA562643) | freshwater metagenome | isolation source: river surface water | place: USA:Blue River Watershed | collected 2017-08-17 | reverse complement strand
TTTTCCATGGTCAATGAGTTGGGATTATTCTGTTTCGACCTTGCCACTTGTTGGATTTGGTTCCTTGGCGAGTATGATTGGTGTTGTAGCAGCAATTATATTGATTTATTTCGCGAGCATTGGATTCTTCAAAAAGAAAATGGTAGGATTTGGAGCCTTGATTTTCATTAGTACTTTCTTGTTGACTTCTAATTTTCTGTTTTTAATCAATTGTCCGCTTGGTGAACGTTTCTTGTTCATCCCGGTTTTAGGAATTATCATCATCGTTGTTTCGTTACTAGATGAGGTATTGAAGAAATTGCCAAAATCAACTGGAATCATTGCTGTGATTGCCGTTTCTGCTGTGTTTGTAGTCAGAACAATTGTACGCAATAATGATTGGAAGGACAATTTATCGATTTATTTAGCGGGTGTTGAAGTTTGTCCAAACAGTGTGAAAACGCATTTCAATCTGGGAACCGAATACTTGGTGCGCGGAAATCAATCTTCCAATGAAATCGATCGAAAAGAATACTATTTACAAGCGATTGATGAATTTAAAACCGCAAAAAATGTGTATCCGAAGTATGCGAATATCTATGAAAACATGGGATTTGTGTATGCTGAATTAGGGAAAAAAGGTGCAACGAAAGAAGAAACGATTTCTAATTTCAAAGCTGGTTTGGTCGAATTGAATTATGCGATAGATAGTTTGAAATTGGAGAAAGCAAGTTTGTTTCAAAACAAGTTTTTTATCGTTGAGCAATTAATTAAATTCTCTGATTCAGAAAAAGAAAAAGAGCAATTGATGTATGAAATGATTCGCACTGTTGAATTGAAAAAGGATAAAACAGCCGAAGAAATGCAGCGAGAGATTTACTATTTACGTTTGGTGCACGAAGACGAGAAATTAGTGAAAATTTCAAAGGAGTTAATTGAGAAATTCCCGGAGAAAAAGGATTATTTATTGGAATTATCGAAGGAGTTTTTTGAGCAGCAAAAGATTGAAAAAAGTCTTGAAATTATGACCTTGTACGTTGATCGTTTTCCGGAAGATCTAAGTGCGAAATCTAACAAAGGAATGTTATTGGAAATGCAGGGTTCGAAAAAAGAGGCCTTGAAGATCTATGAAGAAATTTTGGCGAAGGATCCCAATCAAACACACACAAAAGAATTATACAACAAATTAAAACAATCCATCTAATGCGCATCTTTTTTATCTTAACTATAAGTTTAGCATTTGCCTCATGCAAATCAACAAAAACTGCAGAAATTTCTCAGGATTCAGCTGAACAACCAGTAAAAGAGCATGTAAAGGATCTTGTCATGGGAAAAGTGGAGATTCAGCATTTTTCAAATTACTCGGCGGATACTACAATTCATACCTTGCTGTATATGTATTTTGATGAGGCGATTGGTCCAAAAGCTGCTTATAAAGATTCAATTAATCAACACATCATTGACTTTACCCGCACAACAACTGAATTCGAAATTGATGAATCGCGTAAGGCGGTTTTGAATAATTCATTTTTCGAATCACAACTGAATTTATTTGAATCGCTTGCGGCTGAAGAATATGCGGTTGATGAAAGTGCGAACCTTTGGGATTATCAAGGAAACATAGCAATCACAGAATACCCAGATTTCATCGCCTTGGAAATGGGAAATTGGACGTACACAGGTGGCGCACATGGAAATGGTTATACGGGTTATACGATGATTGACCGCCAAACAGGAAGAACTTTAAGTTTATCTGATTTTGTTTCGGATATGAACGCATTTGCGCTTGTCGCTGAAAGAGAATTCAGAAAAGACAATGGAATCGGTGAAAAAGATAATCTATTAGACCTAGGTTTTTGGTTTGAAAATGGTAAATTTCAATGCAACGAGAATTTCTATTTTGAAAACGATGAAATGGTTTTCTTTTACAATAATTACGAGATTGCACCTTATTCTGCAGGACAAATTACTTTTTCAATTTCAATGGTTGATTTAAAGGATTTGTTAAAAATTAAACCTTAAGTGAAATTTAAGCAATGCTAACGAATATTTAAAAGATGTATAACTAGTTTTTTTTATATTTGCGTCTTGAATTTTTAACAAGGAATAACATGGCGGTAAAAACTGCAAGCAAACCTTCAAAAACCTCTAAAAAAGAGTCAACTGCAGGGAAAACAAAATTTTCAAAGGAGACGTACATTAAATGGTACAAGGACATGTTGTTGATACGTAAATTCGAAGAGAAAACGGGTCAGTTATACATTCAACAAAAATTTGGTGGATTCTGTCACTTATACATCGGTCAAGAAGCAATTGTTGCAGGTACAGCAAGTGCTTGTCGTCCAGGTGATAAACACATGACAGCTTACCGCGATCACGCGCATCCAATTGCTTTAGGAACAGATCCACGTATTTTGATGGCTGAACTTTATGGTCGTGTTACTGGTTGTTCGAAAGGAAAAGGTGGTTCTATGCACTTTTTTGATAAAGAGAAAAACTTCATGGGTGGACACGGAATCGTTGGTGCTCAAATTGTAATGGGCGCTGGTGTTGGATTCGCAGAAAAATACAATGGAACAGACAATGTTGCTTTTGTTTCAATGGGGGATGGAGCTGTTCGTCAAGGTGCATTGCATGAAACATTCAACATGGCGATGAACTGGAAATTACCAGTGATTTTCATCATTGAAAACAACAATTATGCGATGGGAACCTCTGTTGAACGTACAACGAACGTTACAGATTTATCAAAAATTGGTCTTTCGTATGAAATGCCTTCTAAAATTGTAAATGGAATGTCTCCAGAGGCAGTTCATGAAGCAATTGAAGAAGCTGCAGATCGCGCACGTCGTGGAGATGGACCAACATTGTTAGATATCAGAACATACCGTTACAAAGGACACTCAATGTCAGATCCACAAAAATACCGCACAAAAGAAGAAGTGGCAGAGTGGATGGAGCAAGATCCAATCGAACATTGTTTGAGAATGATTCAAAGCAATAAATGGTTATCTCAAGCTGAAATTGATGAAATTGGTGCTTGGGTGAAAAAAGAAGTGGATGAATCAGTTGAGTTCGCTGAAAATTCGCCTTATCCTGAAGCACATGAATTGTACGAGGACATCTACATGCAAACGGATTACCCATATATCAAAGAATATTAATAAGAATTGAAACATAGATAAAGAAACAGTGTTTATTGTTTTAACATCTAATATCTAAGAAATAAAATGGCTGAGATAATTTACATGCCCAAGTTAAGTGACACCATGACAGAAGGGGTTGTTGCTGAATGGACAAAAAAAGTTGGTGATAAAGTTGCTTCTGGTGAAGTGTTAGCTGAAATCGAAACGGATAAAGCAACAATGGAATTCGAATCATTTTATGATGGAGTTTTATTGCACATCGGTGTTGAAAAAGGAAAAGCGGCTCCAGTTAATGCAGTTTTAGCAATTATTGGAGAAGCAGGTGAAGATGTGAATGCAATTTTGGCAAGCGCAGGAGCACCAGCTGCTGCACCAGTTGAAGAAGCAAAACCTGTTGTTGAAACAGCGGCTCCAAGTCCAGCACCAGTGGCTGCTGCTCCGGCTCCAAAAGCGACTCCAAGTCCAGCGCCAGTTGCAGCATCAAATGCAAACGGACGTGTTATCGCTTCTCCATTAGCGAAGAAATTAGCAGAGGAAAAAGGTATTGATTTAAATGCCTTAGCAGGAACAGGTGAAGCGGGTAGAATTGTAAAACGTGATGTAGATCATTATGTTCCTTACACGCCAGCAGAACGCTCATTCTCTTCAGCTCCAGCAGGTGTTGAATCATATACAGATGAGAATGTTTCGCAAATGCGTAAAACAATCGCTCGTCGTTTGGCTGAAAGTAAATTTACAGCGCCTCATTTCTATTTAACATTGGATATTGACATGGATAACGCGATCAAAGCGCGTAAGTCAATGAACGCTGTTGAAGGAGTGAAAGTGTCATTTAATGATATGGTTGTGAAAGCGGTAGCAATGTCGTTGAAACAACATCCAACAGTTAATTCATCTTGGTTAGGAGATGTAATTCGTAGAAATCACCACGTACACATCGGAGTTGCAGTTGCAGTTGAAGATGGTTTGTTGGTTCCAGTTTTACGTTTCGCAGACACAAAAGGCTTAAACCAAATTGGTGCTGAAGTAAAAGAATTCGCCCAAAAAGCAAAAGATAAAAAATTACAACCAGCAGATTGGGAAGGAAATACATTTACAATTTCTAACTTAGGAATGTTTGGGATTGAGGCATTTACAGCGATTGTTAACCCGCCAGATGCTTGTATTTTAGCAGTAGGAGGTATCAAAGAAGTGCCAGTTGTTAAAAATGGACAAGTTGTTCCAGGGAACGTAATGAAAGTTACCCTTTCTTGTGACCACCGCGTTGTTGATGGAGCTTCAGGTTCAGCGTTTTTGCAAACGTTTAAGAACTACATGGAAAATCCAGTGAATATGTTATTGTGATTTTAAATTTCATTCTATACAAATCCCAGCTGAAAGGTTGGGATTTTTTTTGCAATGTAGTTTTCTAAAACTGGAAGAAATTGAATTTCAAACCTTCAAGTCATTCATTTTTTTTTGAAGAAAACATTAATTGTATTATTTTAGGCAGCAAATCTTAAACTATTAATATGTTTTTAACTCGAACACTTGTTGTTCGGGCAATCATCGTACTACTACTCTCGATAGTTTTTACCAATGATTCTATTGGTCAGGCTATCGTTCGCGTTCGTGTCTTGTCCGTTCAAACTTTAAACAATGTTGATTGCGATGGTTTCCTTACAGGTAACAGTGACTTTGTATGGGAATTTGTTGGAACCGATAATACATTAGGTTTTACCAATAACAACCCTTCTGCACTTGGAGGTTTACTAGGGAATTTTAATCATGCTTTTCGCAATGGTGACAATGGACCTTATACAATTACAGCTCCAAGTGGCGAAATTAATCCAAACAGTGGGTTGTTTTTTGACCATCAATACGTTTGTGCTACTGATGTTCCAACTCAAATAAACCTGGAATGGCGCGCATACGAGAATGATGAAGCAACGAATTATAGTTTATTTGGTTTGTTTACAGATGGTGAAACACCTAATCAGAATGTGATGATGAATGTTCCAATCGCAACTGGTACTGCAAATTATGTTTACAACGCTTCGAGTACGGATGGTGGATGCCCGCAGAATTATCGTATTACAGTGCAGGTGGAACGTTTGCCGCTTGTAATAACTTATTTTGAAGATAATATTTGTGATGCTACTAGTGTTGCCCTAAATACAACATATACCTTGGGTTGGTGTCCAACTGCAACCTTAGAACCCAATGAACCAAGAGCTGCTGATGTTGCTGCACATGGTTCTGTTTGGTTTCGATTTGTAGCTCCTGCTAGTGGATCAGTTACAGTAACGACTGATTTAGCTGGAACAGACTTTGGAACTTATTTTGAAATATACCATGCAGCGGATGGATCGAGCTGTACAACTGGTTTGGAACCTTTAACGAGCAACGTCATAAAAGATAAATTTGAATATTTATCCCATTATGAATTTTCAGACGGAATTGATTTCTTGGGAATTGACCCTGAGGCAGAAATTACCTTGGATGCTTGTGATCCTGTGACAGGTTTCAGTTATCAAAAATTGATTCCAAATGAAACGTATTATGTTCAATTTACTTCAGATGACGCCAATGAGCGTGGTTATTATGAAGTTCGCGTAAATAGCTTAGGTGGAAGTGCTCCAGATCTTGATGATATTCCTTGTCTATCTTCAACGATTGTTCCTGGTACGGCTCAAATTAGTTCTTTGGCAGGATCTCCAATTACGGCGAACTTGAGCTTTGGATGTGCATACGATGGAGGGAATAATTTTGGAGAAACGGGTTCAGTTCATACCTCAACAAATCCGAATCAATATCATGCATATGATTATGATCATAACGCAGTGAACAATGCCGATATGAACGAAAGTGTTTGGTTGAATTTCATTGCTCCAAACAATGGACGAATGATTTTTGAAACAGATTATCAAAGTGCAATTTATTCAGAAAGTTCGGCGCTTTTTGGTTATGATGTTCGATTTGCGCCAGGAATCCCTTCCGATTATTCATGTGCAAATTTGGAAGATTTATATGCTCAAGACGGTGCTTTAAATGGTATTTTGGGTGGATCTGTTCAAAGTGCAATTATTGATGCTCGCTGCTTGGAACCAGGTTATAAATATTACGGAATGGTCGATCCAGCAAATTCGTTGACAGCCTTGTCTTCACAAGATATTGACACATGGCTTTATGATCCATCTGTTGTGGATCCAACGACCAATCCACCAGGAAACGACATTCTATGTTTGGCTTTTGCAAATCCATTGTATGAAATTCCAGTGACATTAGCCGGGACGAATCCTAATTTTCAAGCAGTGGCTGGAACAAATGAATTTGCTTGCCGCGAATATTTGGCGGGTGAACCAGCAGCGGATCCATTGCCGGCTAATCGTGCAGATCAAACTGTATGGCATTATTTTGTAGCGCCACCATCAGGTGCAGTAGAAATGAACCTTCGTGCTTACATCGGAATGAATCAATTGCGTTATTCAATCTATGAATTATTGAATGGAACGGATTGTTATGGTGGTTTACAACCTGCAACCTTTACTGAAAATGGAACCAAAACAACTCCGATTATTACTCCCTTACTTCAAGGTGTAGCAGGATTTACAGGAACGCAAGAGTCTTTGTGTTGTTTGGAACCTGGAAAAATTTATGCTGTTCAATTGGATGGTGGCTCTCCAGGAGATGAAGGAGAGTACATCATTGAATACATTAAAGAAATTGCGAGCGATGCAGGCGATATTTACGTTGAAATGACAAATGGTTCAATCTTCAATGTTACGCAACCTGATACCGCTTTTGTTTGCTATAATGACACCATTCATCCGGGAATCATGTTAAATGGAATTGGGCAATCGACCTTAGAGATTCCATCCTGCTTACAATTGGGATATGTGATTCATTCAACCAATCCAATTCCGTCGCCAGTGGCAAATACAGGATTTACCTTTATTGATTCGGTTCAAACACAAAATGGGGTTTTTGTAAACAACTCAAATGGTTCTGGAAGTTTTGGAAATCCGCTGTATAACCAATTATACTATATTTCTCCAATGGCTGATCAATCTTCGAATTGGGGAGATTTAACGTGTATTAGTTCAACCGTTGGAACAGGATTACCAATTGTGTTTTTACAACCAATTGTGCCTACTTCCAATTACAATAACAGTAATTGCGAAATAACATTTACATGTTCGGGAGGATTAGCAGGCTTTTATGGAAATAACTTTTCGTATTCAATTTCAAATGCAGCAGGAAATATCGTTGAAGTAGGTACATTTGCTCCTTCACAAAATGTTGTTTTTTCAGTTCCATCAGCGGAAGTATTTACCATTTCTGTTACAGATGGAGCCTGTCCGTATTCATTTACTGTTGATGCATCAGCTTGTTCGAATCCATGTATCGTAAGTCCAAATTTGAACTTTGTTACAACGACTTTGTGCAACGGTGAAAGTATCTACTTGGAAGGAGCGAATCAAACAACTGCAGGCTTATACACAGATGTGTTTACAGCTGCGAATGGATGTGATAGTACGGTTTATACGACTGTTAACTTGATTGAACCAGTTACATATGCGCAATCTTTCACGATTTGTCAAGGCTCAACAATTACAGTTGGATCAAGTACTTATGGGACTTCTGGAATTTATACAGATGTTTTGACAGCGGCTAATGGTTGTGACAGTACAATTACAACAACGCTATTTGTCGAATCTACCCTAACATCAAATTACAGCCAAACCATTTGTTTTGGTGATACGTATTTATTTGGCGGTAACAATTTATCGACATCTGGAATTTACACGACAACAATGTCCGCAACAGGTGGATGTGATTCTGTTATTACTTTGTTTTTAACGGTTCGTCCAATGGCAATGAGTAGCTTGAATGCAACTATTTGTTTTGGTCAAACATATTCGTTTGGAGGTCAAAATTATGCAGCTTCTGGAACGTACAGCCAAACTTTAACCACTGCCAATGGATGTGATTCAGTGATAACGTTGAATTTAACAGTTCTTCCAATTATCAATGGATCTACTTCAGCCACTATTTGTCAGGGTCAATCCTATAATTTTGGTTCACAAGTGTTAACAGCATCAGGAACCTACTCGCAACAATTTACAACTGCTTCAGGTTGTGATTCTATAGCAACGCTGTATTTGTTTGTTGAAAATCAGTTGACATCGAATATTGACACAACGATATGTGTTGGTGAATCTTATATCCTAGGAAGTCAGACCATCACAGAAACAGGTGTTTATGAGGAGTTGTTTACTACTTCGGCAGGTTGTGATTCGTTAGTTCATTTGGAAATCAGTGTAAATGATTGTTCAGGTCCTTTTGAAATAAGCAATATTGTTACGCCAAACGAAGATGGTCAGAATGACACATGGAAAATCAATCATTACGAACAAATAGCGGGATGTACAGTTACCATTTTTAATCGTTGGGGACAACCGGTTTATGAAACAACAGATTATCATAACGAATGGGGTGGAACCAAAGATGGTGAGATTTTACCAGACGGGGTTTACTATTATGCCATCAAGTGTTCTTCAGAAGAGTACAAAGGTTCACTGAATTTATTTCGATTAAAAAAATAAGATAGCCATGAAAAATATCAAACAAATTGGATTTATTCTCGCTAGCTTTTGCTCGACATTAACTAGTTTTAGTCAACAGACACCGCAATCAAATGTCTATGGATACAATCGTTTTTCCTTGAATCCAGCGTATGCTGGTGAACGTGGATGTACGGAAGTTTTCTTTTCACATCTGAATCAATGGACCAGAATTGAAGGTGCTCCGGTGACAAGTTTAATCAGTGCCAATTCGCGCATAGGTCAAAAATGGGGAATTGGAGGAAGTGTTTTAGTGGATCAATTGGGAATGCTGCAGCAAGTTGCGGCTTCAGGTTCTGCTTCGTATGGCTTTGTACTATCGAAAGAACACAAGATTCGCATTGGATTAACGGCGGGTTATTATCAATTTCGAATCAATCCTGATGGGGCAGTTGCTTTTGATTTAATGGATAATATTGTGAACGGAGGTAGTCAATCATCCTCATCAATCAATTCTGAAGTCGGATTTTTGTATCAATTCAAAGGATTAGAAGCTTCGTTTTCTTCAAAACAAGTTTTACAAACTTTTTCAAATTTTGGTTATTCTGGTTTAGATGGCTACGGATTAAAACGACATTTCATTGGCTTGCTTGCGTATAAATTTGATTTAGGTTCGAATGTAAGTTTGAAACCATCACTTTTGTACAAAGGAATTAATTCAACGGCACAATTGGATGTAAATGCTGACTTGTTGTATAAAAACTTCATACATGGCGGACTTGGTTACCGAACTGGTGTTGGTTTGATTGGGAGAGTTGGTTTCAACGTGCGTGATCTATTTTTTATAGGTTATGCTTACGAGGCTCCGCTTCAGAACATTGCTAGTTATGGCGCTGGTTCGCATGAGTTGATAGTCGGTTTGAAACTTTGTCGTGAACCTAAGTTACCGCCAGTTGATGCTATTAGTTCCACTAAAAAAGCTGAGAAAATAGATACAATTTATTCGGTTGAACATGTTGTTGATACTTTAATTGTTGAGCGAGTTGATACTGTTTACATTGAAGCTCCGCAATTAAAGAAAGCAAACGATGAGGAAGCAAACCGTGTATTGAATTTAGCGAGTCAAAAATTGGAATTTGAAAATGATAAATCAATCATTTTGAAAAAATCGTATGGAGAATTGGAGTCTTTGACTAACATGCTATTACTTCGTCCAGATTTGAAAATCCGCTTGGAAGGTCACACGGATAACAATGGATCTGAAGCTTATAATTTAGAATTGTCTAAAAATCGTGTTCTGGCGGTGAAAGATTTTCTGGTTGCGAATGGGGTCGAGGCGAGTCGAATCGAAACTTCCTATTTCGGAGAATCAAAGCCAATTGCTGATAATTCAACTGAAGAAGGGAAAGCGAAAAATCGTCGTGTTGAAATGCATTACATTAAATAACGGTACGAATAGAACTCCTGTTATCCAGATGGGAGTTCTTACCGAAAATATTCAACACCATTTTCTCCAACAAAACCAGCCTGATTTCCTTTAGTGGCGTAATATAAAATAAAAGACCAGTTTTCGTTGACTTCAAATTGCGTAGTTAATTCGATCGTATCGTAAATTGCTTCGATGGTTGGATAATGTGTGAAGAGTAATTTTAAACCGTGTTTTGACCCAATACTTGTTTCGATGTATTTGTGTTGTTCTTTTATGATTAATCGATCATAGATACAAGGAAGGATTACACTGTCGTTTTGATTTACACAACCAAATTTTCCGTCAAGATAAACAACTTTCAGTTCTTTGTAATTGTAGTCGTTTTTGCGGCATTCCATATTGAAAATAACGCCGTTTTTCAATTCGTTAGGTTTAATTGATTTCGTGTCAAAGTCAATAAGGTTTTCTTTTAAATGAATCTCGTTCATCTCGTTGAAATTGCTTTTCCAATTGTTGATTTTAGATAAATCTATTGGATATTCTAAATCGCCAATTCGTTCAACAAGAACACCATTTGATTTTGTTGCAATTTCGTGTATTCGAAAGTTAGTAAAATCGTCTTCACTCAATGATTCTGCAATGAGCTCTAAAGAAATATAGTCACTACGCCCAATTTTGTTTGTTTGTAGATTGAATACGCTCAATAATTTACTTCCTTCTTTTTGAAAATAAAGTTGGTCTTGTTGTTGACTTTTAAACACTAAACGCTCATAAATGCATTCAGTAAGAAAAGAATGGGTAGAAGTTGAGTAAAGACCAACTTTTCCCGCCTTGTTTTTTAAAACATAGATGGATTCTTTGGATTTTTCTTTAAGATTGATTTCTTCAACTAACGAACACGATTTAGGGAACATCAATTTCTTGTTGAAATAGTAATTTTTTTTCCCTTTGAAAATCACTTCTGCAATTTGTTCTTTCTTTCCTTTTACGATGTGTTCAAAGAAAAAACCAGTAGAATCAAAGTGTGTACAATTTAAACGCTTTCCAAGCGTGTCGGACCAAGTCCATTTACCTTTATTGTTAAAAGGAACAAGAAATGCAGGGTTCTTTTGTCCAAAACCAAAGGACTCCATACTTAACATTACAAGTAAAATATACGGAAAATACCGTGCGTTTCTCAGGTGAATTGGTATGTCAATTATTTGTTTCAATCGACTGCAAAGATAAGTAATTGTTTAGTTCAAAGCAGATTAAAAAAAACGGATAAAATGAAATAACAAATACCAGCTATTTTTTCAAGTCACGAATGTCCCAACGAATTTTCAAGAAAAGTAGGAAAAGGCCGGTTAATAAGCAAACAATGCCAATTGTTAGAAAGATAGGGTCGCTTGTTACAGATATTAAGCTTATTCCAACCATAATTAATAGAATCGAAACTGCATATAATAAAGCGGCTAAAGAAAATGAAATGATTAATTCTAAAATTTCCATTCAATTATTTTGGGTTGCGGGATCTTGAATTACGTAATTTTCTGGCGTATAAGTTACTCGTGCAAAGTTTTTAGTAATAAGTTCTGTATCAATAATTTTTCCGCCTTGAAATTTTAATAGCTTTTCTCTCCAAATTTCATTTTTCCGGTAAAATGTATCCTCAATTTTTAAAAATTGATGGTCTTTTTCAAAAACATGATAGGCATAATCTAATTCTTCATTAATTCTTAATTCTCCTTCCAAGCATTTATCTGTAAACCAAAGATTTATTTGAAAAATATACTTTGTGTTGTTAGTAAATTGGTAATCTAAATAATTGTAGAAAATAGTGGCACCACTACCAAAAGGTAAAACTCTACCATCATCTGGAAAAGGATCAAATGAGTGATGATGCCTTTCATTTACAGTCAATGGACTATGTAGCACTAGCCAATGAATTAAATTAGAAATCTGACACAATCCTCCACCTATTCCTGCCTTTGCCTCCCCAAACGAAAGTTCCATTCCGGGTAAATATCCTTTTCGTTTTGTAGGTAAACCAACTGTTTTACAATAAGAAAATGTTTCTCCCGGACGAATTATTATTGAGTCAATACGTGCAGCTGCAATTTTCAAATTGGTAACTTTATTTATTTGCAATTGCATGTCACTTTCACCAAGCTTTTTTAGCAAAACAGATTGATGTTTTTTTACACGAAATTGAAGTTTATCGCTATTCTTTTGTTTCGCATATTTCTTTCCATCAAATTTCCATTCTAACCTTCTTTTAATTCTGCGCATCCAAACCGCAAGGAAATATAAAGCAGGATGCCTTTGGCTAAGAAGTTTTCGTTTTTTCATGGTGTTTAGTTGGCAAGTCTATTGATTATTTCTCCAATTGTTTGTGAGAACCGTCGCAATTTGGCATGCGTTTGGAAAGTCCACAAGTACAATCGGTGATGCCTTTTCCATTCATAATTCTCGGAATGTACTTATCGATTCGTGCAATTCGTGTGACTGAATTTTTTGAACCTGAGAAATGTAAGATATAGGCTCTTTGTCTTCCAGGAGTTAATGCATAAAAAGCTTCTTTCAAACTTGGTAATTCGTCGAACTTTGACGTTAATTCTTCAGGAACAACAAAGTCTTCATGCTTTTTCATCGGAACTTTAATTCCTGCTTTCTCTACTTCGATGGCTTCGAAAATATAGGCTTTTAAAATTGGTTCAAGCTCTATGATTTGTTGCAAATTGGTAAAACGAATTTGTCGTCCAGCTTGCACATTTTCAGTTTGTTGAATCAATAATTTGTGCGAATCACTCAACAAAGATCCTTTCATGAACAAAAGCGCGCAGTAGTCTTTAAAGCCATGAATCAAAACAATGTTTTTATTTCCAAGGCAATAACATGGCTGACCCCATTTTTGCTCTTCCTGCAAATTACAAGCTAGCACCATTTTACGTAAATAGATCATTTCCTCACGCCATTCCGTAAGTTCTTCAATGTATGCGTCTATTGCTGGATTCATGTCAATATTTTTTCGAAAGTAGGGAGAATTGGACAATAATTAAATGTTGACCATTAATTATTCATTGATTTCTTCCCTTTTCAACACTTCTGAAGATTTGAAACCAAAGAATAAAGCGACTAAAACAATTATTCCAACTATGTTGCCAAGTAGATTGATGAATGCGGACGTAATTTCGTCAATTGTGGCCGTATTGTTTTTTTGAGCAGCAATGTGAACAAGTTGCATTATTAATTCTGGAAAAACAAACGCCTGAATTAGGTTGCAAATCATCCAAATTAGACCAAAAATCAAAAGCGTTTTTTTTACAAAATGAAACGATGACAAGTCAATTTTACGTAATTGATTCTTAAAAAGAATGGTGCTTAAAACCATTAGTGAAATGGAAACTAATTCGACTAATATGGCATTTAGAATGGGATGGTTGCTAAAGGCCAAAAGAAGGTTTCGGAATAGTATTGAAAATGTACCGACAAAAGTGAGCATAGAAATGTAGAAGAGAACACCAATACCAATAAGATTATATGCGTTTTTAAGTTTAGTTTGCTGCATGCCTAATTACTTCTTTCGAGATTAAAAACAATTACTAATAATTAAATTCTACCGTTGTTATTTGTGCTGGCTGCAAATTGAAATTTAAATAATTCGTATCCAAAAGCCCCGATTTTTTTGTGATCAATTGAATTTCTAGGTTTTTTGTGTTTTGCAAATAGCCGATTCCAAATGGTCCATCTGAACCACCGTAAGGTCCTACGACTTCTATGTCAAAGCAACCAACAATCAGAGAAGTATGTCCTTCAGTTGTAACCCAAAGTGAGTCATCAAAATTGGTACAGTTAACGCTTTTTGCATTTAAAACAAAAGGATAAGTTGGTTGCAAATATTCTATACGTTGATTTTTTGAATTTTTTGATAAATGAATTGTTGTATATGAATTTTGTGGATCAATTAAATCAGTGTAAAATCCAGTTGGGAATATTTTCAGGTAAAAGTTATCATCATTTTTAGCTACTTCTTTTTCGAGTTTAATGAGGCCTGAACCGTCTGTTTGACCTGAACATACATAATTTACTGAACTTTGACCGATAAGGGAAGATTGAATTGAATATAGCTCGTATTTTGCATCAACAGGAGCTGCAGATAAAACATCTTTTAATTCAATTTCACATACAATCCACTTATCGCTTTTTGCTTTTGAACAACCAAATAACACAATAAAACTGGTTAGAAAAATCAAAAGGAGTTGCTTTGGCATCTTCGTGTGAATAAAAGTTTAACTGAAAGATAGGGAATTAAACTTAATCTGCTCGTTTATTTGTTTTTAATCTCCTCCCACGTTTTAAATAGTGCTTCTTGAGCAGGTCGATTTTCTTCAATTTCTCTTAATGGTTCACATTCTTTCAATGTTGCAAAACAATCTGCTGGTAAAGCTTGATACAATGCCGTTCCTTTCGTTTTCCATGCGATCATTTCGTCTGAAACTTCTTTGATGATTTTTGCAGGATTTCCAACGGCTAAACTTCGTTTCGGTAAGTGCATTTTTGCTGGGACAAAACACAATGCGCCTATGATGCATTCGTCCTCCATGATTACATCATCCATCACAACACTGTTCATACCAATCAAACAATTTTCACCTATTGTTCCTCCATGAATAATTGCTCCATGCCCTATATGCGCGCCTTTTTTTAAGCGAGTTGTGGTACCAGGAAACATATGAATCGTACAGTTTTCTTGCACATTACAGCCGTCTTCGATGATGATTTGTCCCCAATCACCTCGTATTGCTGCTCCGGGACCAACGTATACATTTTCGCCAATGATTACATTGCCGATTACAGCTGCAAGCGGATGAACAAAGCTACTTTCTTTGATTACAGGCTTAAAGCCATTAAATTCATATACTGCCATTGTGAACTTTTTTCCAAAGTTACGACAGATTATTTAGCTTTTTTAGAAGGGATGCGGAAATTTGCTCCGAATACAACGTTGTACTGTGAAAAGAAGAAATGTTGACTAGCTCGATCCGATTTATTCATTGTTGTGCGTATGTCTGGCATATGAATAAATCCTCCTTTCCATTCTGTTTGAATGAAAAAGTACTTGAAAAACGTTGCATTGAAGGATAGAACCGTGCTCAATCCATAACCTGCAAGGTGAAATTCATCGTAACGAGCATTATTCAGTAAGGTTGTATTTGTACGAGGAACCAAAGCTCCAACTCCAAAACCTTCATTCGCTGCAAGACTGAAATTTTTTCTTCCAAACAATACATCAAAACGGCGTACTTCAATGTTTTCGTAATTCAAGCCGTCTGTGTGTTCAAATTTTAAGAAATCTTCAGTCAATTTAATATCATCGTTTGTATACGTTCCATCGTAACTTGTTCCCGAATTAGCAATTGTCCCATTAATCTTCACTGTTTGATTCTGCTGCATGACATATTTCATGTGGTCTGCACCTAAGGAAATGTTGTAATGATCATTGAAAAAATAACCAATTCTGAAATTGTATTGGGGAATTGTGATGCTATTCGGTTTGAAATAGGTTCTTACTGAAAATGGAGATTGACGGTCTTTTGCAATGGTATTTTCCAACGTAAAATCATAATTATCGCCTTTGAAATGAATGTCAGACGTATTGTACGCCGCTCGATTCCATCCCCAATAAATAAACCAATTACCTTTTTTATAATAATTATCCTTCACAAATTGAAATTGTCCAAATAAAGAAGTGCTGCAAACTAAAAGAAGGGTTAATATCAGAGCTTTCATACAATACGTTTTCTTGTGTAAAGCAAATTTAACGCTTCAAAGTGTATTAAACTCCTTTTGCTGAAATTTAGATTAACTCCAAATAAGGAGGAGTTGCCCGTTATACCGCAGTTTTTGACGTATTGACTGAAAAATTCATATGACAGAATTTGGTGTAAAGTATCGATTCATTGCGTAAGCGGAAAAAAATAAAGAATTTTGCCAAAAATTGTGGAAAGTGAATAAAATGGAATTAATGGCTCCAGCTGGTTCTTATGAAGCATTAGCAGCAGCAGTGAAAGCAGGAGCGAACTCAGTTTATTTCGGGGTTGAACAGTTGAATATGCGCACAAAATCGACGCACAACTTCACCATGGAAGATTTACCTGAGATTGCACGTGTTTGTAAAGAAAACGGTCTTAAAAGCTATTTAACTCTGAACACAATTGTTTACGACCATGATGTTAGTTTGATGAAGCGCATCTTGGACGAAACCAAAGCAAGTGGAATTACGGCTGTAATTGCCTCTGACCATGCTGTAATGAATTATGCCAAGAAAATCGGTGTTACCGTTCATATTTCTACCCAAGCGAACATTACAAATATTGATACGGTTGAATTTTATTCTGCCTACGCTGATGTGATGGTGATGGCACGCGAATTAAGCTTATTGCAAGTTGAAGCGATTAATAAGGAAATTGCACGACGTGAAGTAACTGGACCATCAGGAAAATTGGTGCGCACAGAAGTTTTTGGTCATGGTGCATTGTGTATGGCCGTTTCAGGAAAATGCTATTTGAGTTTACATTCTCATTTTTCGTCTGCTAATCGTGGTGCTTGTGTACAAAATTGTCGCAAACCCTATGTTGTAATGGACAAAGATGAGGGAACACAATTTGAGATTGATAATGAGTACATTATGTCTGCAGCAGATTTATGTACAATCGATTTTTTAGATAAAGTAATTTCAGCAGGCGTTTCAGTTTTGAAAATTGAAGGACGTGGAAGATCAGCTGATTATGTTTACACCACCACACAGTGTTACCGAGAAGCAATTGACGCCTATTACGATGGAACATTTTCTGCAGAAAAAGTGGCAGATTGGAAAGAACGTTTAAGTACGGTTTTTAATCGCGGATTTTGGGATGGTTATTACTTAGGGCGCAAAATGGGCGAGTGGAGTGACGAACCAGGTTCAAAAGCTACAAAACGAAAAGTGTACATTGGAAAAGGAATGAAATATTACGAAGGTCCTGGAATAGGCGAATTTTTAATCGAAGCACAAAATGTAAAAGTGGGTGATGAATTGATTATCACGGGACCAACAACAGGAGTAATTGAATTGCAATTGGAATCTTTGCGTATCGATGATGAACCTGCTGAAATGGCGAAACGTGGTGCAACGATTACTTTTCCTGTAAATGATAAGGTAAGACCTTCTGATAAATTATATAAATTGGTACCAGTAGAATGATTCGTGTAGTTCAACATCGCCATAAATGCATTGGATGTAACGCTTGCGTCGAAGCTGATAAATACCGTTGGCGCATTTCCAAAAAGGACGGGAAAAGTACCTTGATTGGTGGAGTTGAAAAAAAAGGTTGGTTTTCAGTTCTTGTCGATAATGACGAGCAGCCAGCTTTAGAGGCAGCAAAACAACATTGTCCCGTAAATATTATTAGATACGAGGAATTAGATTAAACAAAAAAGGCTTCGATATGAAGCCTTTTTTTATGAAGTCTCTTATTTTTTCTTGCACGTATTTATTCCAAAAGGCAAATACAGCGGACAAAAACTAACCAAACTTGTTAGGACAAAGATTCCTGCTAATGCCAATAAAACGATCCCCAATGTTCCTGGAATTACTTTAGTAAAATACAAAACTGCTATTATTGCTGCGATTATTACACGAATAACTCGGTCAGCTCCTCCCATATTTTTTTTCATGATTTCTTGCTTTAAGTTTCATTGTGAAACTACAAACTTGATTAGGAGCTGTTTGCAACCAAAGTTACATTGAAGGATTTTATTGAAAACGAATACGTATCAATTTTCTTGCTAGTTCAGTAGTTAACTGATGTGAATCATTTTCTTCGGCGATGAAAAAAAGCAAATACAAGGTGTATAAATAGTCAGATAGTTCAACTTGATCATGCTTTGCAGTGTCATAAATGTTGTTGACAGTATAAGTTGCTTTTACTAGATTTTTTTTCACCTTTAATTCCTTGTCGAAGCGATGCCAATCTTTCTTTGGATCATAAAACCAATAAGAAAATCCCTCATTATCAACCAACATGTCTTTGTCAACGTTGAAATCATCTTCGGCCATCACTTTATCTGGAATGTAATTCCAGTCTTTTAAAAGTGAATCTTTTGGTGTGTCGTAATATTCGCTTGTGCGGGATGCTTGTAAATAAACACCCTTACAATTCGACAATTCAACTTCAAAGTGGAAAGGAGTAGGCTTTAGAATTACAAGCGTATCAAACTCATTGATTGTAATTCGCTGTTCATCTTGAACCAACGTAATCGATACGGATGGATTTTGCGCGAAAACTAACGTGCATAAAAATAAAAAACCAACTGAAAATATAACTTTCATCAATTCGCTTCTGCAAATGCAGTTTCAAGAGTTTGAAGAAAGGCATCTACAGGTTGTGCACCCGAAATGGCATATTTTCGATCAAACACAAAGAAAGGAACACCTTGAACACCAATGTTTTGCGCTTCTTGAATGTCTTGAATCATTTCGTAAGCATATGCGTCACTTTCCAAAATGTCACGTAGTTCATCTGTGTTTAAACCTATTTTTGCTCCAATTTCTAATAAATCATTCAAATCAGCCATGTTTTTACCTTCCGTAAAATAGGCTTGAAATAAAGCTTCTTCCGCTTGGTCACCGAGATTTTTTGTCTTAGCAAATTGAATTAAACGATGCGCATCTTTCGAGTTACCAACAACCGCAATATCGAAGTTGTAATCTAAACCAGCATTTTTTGCCATATGAATTACATTCTGATGCATTGCTTTTGATTGTTCCAGTGACATTCCTTTTTTATCCGCTAAATATTGATAAACATCAACACGTTCAGTCATTGTCGGAATTGTTGGATCCAATTGAAAACTTTTCCATTCAACAGTAATTGCTTCCGCATTCGGGAATTGTTTCAAAGCTGCTTCAAAATGACGTTTTCCGATATAACAAAATGGACACATGATGTCCGACCAAATTTCAACTTTCATAGTTAGTTTTTGTTCAATAGAATGGAAGTATTTCCATCGTTAAGTTCTATTCTTCCATTTGCTTGCTGAATAGCATCAAATGTTTGGTTTTTTCCACCGCATACAACAGTGATTTTTTTCGTCGACTCATCAAACGACCAAGTTCCAGCAGTTTGGATTCCATTGATAGTTTGAAGATAAGTTCCGTCTGTATTAAATTGAATATAGTCCGCTTTCTTTAACGACACTGCAGCCTTATTTTGTGACATAGAATTGATAGACAAAGGCTTGTTGTATTGACCGTTTAACATGCAATTATCATCTTTACCACCATACACTTTTTTAGGTGGTTTTTGAGCCGCTTTTGTGTCTTGTGCGTAACTCGATCCAATTCCTAACACGATGAATACAAGTAAAATAGCTAGTGATTTCATGCTTTTCAGTTTTAACGAAGATAGGAATTAATCTTCAATCTTCTGCCAAGAGAATTTTAAAAGCGTTGGAGCACCCATTTCACCTTCATTCGTGATGATTAAATCCCCATTTTCTAAGAATGTAATTCCTTCAGGCTTGTTGAATATTTCTTCATCCAATTTCATGTACGACATGATTTTTCCTGTTTTATCGAAGACAACCAATGTTTGGTCAACCGCAGAAATAATGTATATTTCATCAGTTCGCGGATGCACAGCAATGGAAGACGGCATAAACTTCAATGCGCTGATTGAGTCATTGCTATTTTTTTGAAGACGTTGCGGTAACATTAAATTATTTGCATTTGCAAAGGCTTCAATTTCAGCGATATTAATAACAAATAAAGGCGTTTCATTCAGTTTTTTTGTCGTAAGATCAATTGAATAAATCGCACGACTGTCTTTTAATTCAGGTCCTTTGCCTAATTTACTTTTTGGAGCAATTAACAAGCGATTGTCACGCTCATCGAAACACAAACCTTCATTGTCCAATGTTGGTATTGACAGTTTCGTTTCAACAATCGAAGTTGAATCCCATGGGGCACTTAATTGAATAAGAGTTGCATCACTGCGTAGGATGAAATAAGTGCTATCAACACGTGTTAATCCTTCATAATCGCCATCTTTACCAAAGTTGTATTGATGAATGATGGAATCATTTTCGAGATTATAAATAAATAAAATTCCATTTTCATCTTGAACACAGGCAATTTCATTCGATGATTGATCCGTTAAACCAGAAATTTCTCTTAATTCAAAAGGAAGGTTTAAAACAAAATCAGGTTTTTTGAAATTGAACCAACCGTTTTCTTTGTGAAAAATAGACTGTAAAAATTGAAAATGGTTGACTCCTGCTTCTTGTAAACGTTTAACGGTTATGAAAGAAAGCGCAACAATAATGAATGAAAACGTGACCTGTTTAGACATAATTAATAAAACAAATATACAATTGAATTTGTTTTGATTCATCGTTTGCGGATTTTTTTTCATCTTTGATTTTCATCCATAAATTAATCAACAAGAAAATGAGTTATTGTACCTATTGTGCTGACAAAAATCCAGATAACCTTCATAAGATTTATCATGATTCACATTATGGTTTTCCGATTGAAGAGGATGATGAGCTTTTTGGAAGGTTGATTTTGGAAATTAATCAAGCAGGACTTTCGTGGGATACGATTTTAAAAAAGCAAGTGTATTTTAGAGAGGCGTATGCTCAATTTTCCATTGAAAAAGTGGCAAGTTTTACCGAAGAAGATAGATCCATTTTAATGCAAAATTCAGGAATAATCCGAAACCGCTTAAAAATCAATGCAGCTATTCACAATGCTCAACAAATACTACAGTTAAAAAAGGAATTTGGTTCATTCAAACAATGGTTAGACCATGAACACCCAAAATCTAGAGAAGAATGGACTAAATTGTTCAAAAAGACGTTTAAATTTGTTGGTGGAGAAATTGTAAATGAATTTCTTATGAGCACGGGATATCTGAAAGGGGCACATGTTGAAAATTGTGTTATTTTTGATAAAGTGAGATTGAAGCAACCTAAATGGATGGAAGTATGAAAAAGTTATTTGTGATTTTCGTTTTGATTTTCTTAGGAAAAACGGTAATTGGGCAAATGGGAATATCTGGTGGAATTAACATGTTGAAAGACTTTGGTACACCAAAACCTTACGTTGGTTTACATTTTGGTGTTGAAGTTCCAAGAGATGATGAAAATTCTATTTATGGAAGAGTTTCATTTTACGGAAAACAAAGTGATGATATAAAAAATTATACAGTTGTTACTGCATTCGATCCAACAACGATTCCTTATTCTTTAAATGTTGGATATAAAAACTCTATGAATTACACAATTTTGGAAGGTGGAAATCGCTATTACATCGGAGATGGATATGATTCTGGATTTGGAGCTTACGGTGGCGGGACAGGAATGGTTATTTTTAATACTGTAAAACGCACCTATGATGATTATGATCAAGCAGTTTATTCCCTGCCAGATAATGAAATACCACGAGGAGCGATTGTTAGTTTAGCCTTAGGTTTAAATGGTGGTTTCAAATACACATTTGCTGGAGTAGGTAGTATTTATGGTGATGCTGGATTTGGTTATGTATTGTTTGGGAAGCCAAGTAATACAACTGCTCAACAACTGTTTTATACTAAATATAGTGGGTTAATTTTTACCTTCAACATCGGATTTAGAAAGGAACTTTATTAAAAAAATAACCATCTTTTTTCCTTGATTTGATTGATTTGCTCTGCTATTTCTTGAATTGAAGCAGGCCGATTGTTTATTCCAATTTTTAACTTCTCGATTCTTTCCATTGCAGAAAGCTTATTTGGCGGTATCTCAAAAGCATATTTCGATGTAAGTCGATGAATTACAAGCATTAATTCTTTTGGAATTGCTTCTCCAACAGGAGTAGGATGGTTGAGTTGCAGATTGGTGAAAATACTTGGATTTGGATGCATCAATGGAAGCTTGTTTTCAAACAGACGCCAAAGAAGAATACCAAGTGCATAATAATCTGTTCGTTGATCAATGATACTGAATTCGTTCAAAATAAGTTCCGGTGCCGCGTAACCCAATGGAAATAAAACGCTTCTTTTTTCATTCGACGGATAACGGGTTGCCATTCCAAAATCAATTAGAGCGACTGAAATTCTAGCCTCATCTTCTTTTACAAGAACATTACTTGGCTTTAAATCACAATGAACAATCGACTGTTGTTGCAAATGTTCGAAAAGCGGCACCAATTCTTGAACAATCGTTTTAATTTTTGAAAGTCGATCTTTTCGTTTTACTTTCAACCAATATTCATCCAATGGAATTCCTACTTCATAGCTTTTGAGAAGTATTATTTGCAGCTCATCTTCAACGCTTGAAATAATTTTTGGTAAACCTTTTAAGTTGAAATTAAAAGATGCTTCACTTCTCAAACGATCAACAATATTTTCTTTGACAGTTGCTTTTTCGAGATGTTTAAGAACAGCCTTATGACCAGTTTCTTTGTGTTGGACAAGATACACTTTTCCGAACTTGCGTATTGATTGTTTACCAAGTTCCTGCAGAATGCGATAATTGTCCAATTCTTTCATTTCATCTGTAAAATTAAAAGAATCTAATAATTAGAATTTCGGAGGAACATATTTCATGAAAAAGATTTATTTTGTGATATGAAAAAAGCCAAGTTAATAGGGGATAGTGGTGGTACAAAGACAGATTGGGTCTTGATCGATGAATTCAATTCGTGTCATTTTTTTTCAACAGAATCCTATCATCCACATCTTGTTTCTGAAGATTGGATCCAAGAGAAACATTCATTTTGGGCTGAATACACACAAAATTATGAGTTGGAAGTGTATTTTTTTGGAGCAGGATGCCTTCAATTAATCAACCAAGAAAAAATGCAAGACGCATTTCGTTCCTGGGGAATATCGGATTGTACTGTAAAATCCGATTTATTAGCGGCTCATTTAGCTTGTGCGGGTGATGATGATGGATATGTAGCAATTTTGGGCACAGGTTCCGTAATTGCTAAAATCGAACAAAATGAAATACACGAAATTGTGGGCGGCTTGGGTTATCTGATCGGAGACGAGGGAAGTGGTTATTTTTTCGGTAAACGCTTGCTTGAAAAATTACTTAAAAGAGAATTCTCAGACGAGTTAAGCAGTGAACTTCATAACATGTTAGGTGATAAGGAAGCAATCATGAAAGCACTTTATGTTCCGACTGGAAAATCGTTTGTTTCTTCATTAGCGTTGACAACAAGTCAGATTAAAAGTGAAGAACTTTTGGCATTGCACAAAGAAAATATCGAAGAATTTGCTCGATTGTACCTACCAAAAAAATCTTCAATCAATGAGATTAATGTTGTCGGATCTTATGGTTTTTCTCAAGAAGATCTAGTGCGAGAAATATGCTCAAAACATGGATGGAAGGTTAAAAAACAGCTTGAAAAGCCGATGCAAGAATTAGCTAAATATTTCATGAAAAGTGCATTTTAATCAATAAGTGATACACTTTACTCAATCAGATTCTATTTTGTTTGAATAAAATGCTCATTCATCTAACATATTTCGCAGTTGGTAGAAAAATTGAAAATACTGTCAAAAAAAAATGCAAATTGCGGTATAAATCAAACGATAAATGGAAGATTTGTTTATTAATGAAAGCCCTCAGACCCCTTTGATTCACTTTAGCAATAAAAGTGGTGTGATGGAAATTAAAGGACGCTCTATTCCAGATCAACCAGATGATTTTTGGATTCCAGTTTTGAACTGGTTTGAATCTTATTTGTTGAATCCGGTTAACAAAACTGTTGTGAAGATTGATTTGGAATATTTCAATATTTCGTCTTCTAAACGCATTTTGTTCTTGTTGTACAAATTGAACGAATTGGCGGAAGCTGGTAAGGAAGTTCATGTAGAATGGTTGTATCGTCAGACCGATGAAGATATGTATGAAGTTGGTCAAGATTACGCATACATGGTGAAAGTGCCATTTATTTTTAAAGAATATGCTGATCATGATATTGCAATGGCAATTTAATTAACGTTTTTTATAATAGAAAGCTCCGATTTTTCGGGGCTTTTTTTGTGCTTTACTTTTTCAGTTCTGGAATTCTGTTATTTTTGCATGATTAAGATGAGATTACTAAAAGACATTCCCCACGAAAGGTATAAGATTCAGTTGATGAGTTATAACGCCAAGTACATTCTAAAGATTGAATTGGCGCAGTTTGAACAGATTTTTAAAATTGGTGAAACTGATGTTAATTCATTAGAAGAAGTGGAAAAAATGATTACACCAACCTTGTTGAGTAATTGTTTGAAACGCTTCATTGAAATGCGTTCCGATTGGGAGGAAGCGTTCAAAAATCGCAATGAAATAGCTAACTAAAAAATATTAATATGAATAAATTGATTGTTGCATTTGCTAGTATGTTGTTGTTAACAGTGGCTTGCGGTAAAAAAGAAGAAGTTAAAAAAGACACAACACCTAAAGTTGAAGCACGTGATTTAAAAGGTCTGAAAATTGCATTTTATTACAATGACTCGCTTAAAACGCAATTCACTTATTTTAAGAACGAAGAAGCTAAAATCACTAAAAAACAAAAAGCATTCGAAGCAGAAATTCAACGTCGTTCAAATGAATACCAAAGTTTCATTCAACGTAACAATGAACGCCTTCAATCGGGTCAATTATCCGAATATGATGCTCAAATTGTTCAGCAAAAAGCTCAAAAAATGGAAGCAAGCTTGATGCAGTATCAACAAACGGAAGGTGCTAAACTGGAAAAAGAATCGTTTGACAAATCAACTGCGATTAACAAGAAAATTGAAGCATTTGGCAAAGAATTCAGTGAAAAACATGGTATTGACTTGTTGTTGATGCACGGTCCGGGTGGACAAATCAATTTCGTGAATCCTTCAATGGATGTTACAATGGAGTTTGTCAACTTTTTGAATGAAAAACAAGCTGAAATCGAAAAGGATTTAAAATAAATTGAATGCTGATTGCACGACAAAAATTAAACGAAAACATTGCTGAATATGTCCTATACATGTTTCAAATTGAAGATTTGATTCGTGCATATGATTTTGATTTAGAAGGAATAATTGATGGTTATGTACGACCTCAATTACCTGATAATTCGTTTATTGAACAATACAAAGAATGGTACCGCGATTTAATTGCTCAAATGAAATCGCAACGCATACAAAAAACGGGACATCTTCACGATTTAAAAGATATCATTGTAGAATTGTCCTATTTGCACAATACATTGATCAATATTTCAAACGACGAGAAGTACAAAACGCTTTTCACTGCTGCTACACCTTTCATTGATGAATTCAAAGAGATTTCCAATTTAAAGGATAAAAATGCCATTGAAATCGTTTTTCATGCCATGTACATGAAATTGTTGCTTCGTTTGCAAAAGAAAGAAATTAGTGCAGAAACCGAAGAAGCATTTGACGCCATGCGTATTTTAATTGCCTATTTAGCAAAAGCCTACCACGAAATGAAAAGTGGTAGTATGAATTTTTTGAATAATTAAATTTTCATTTTTCACAATAATTAGTTGGTAGGGACGTCGATTTATCGCGTCCCCTTTTTTATACCCCAAAATTGGTTTTATTGCACATCCAATTATTTCGTTTTCCACGTTTTAATCCGATATTTTGTTTGGATTAATTTATTTGGGACGCGATAAATCGACGTCCCTACGATAATATTTGTGGAACCAATCAATTTTGTAATAGATTTCAATTGTGGCTATTAATACCAATTTGGTTTGTGATTCTTTGTATTTTTAATTTGGGACGCGATAAATCGACGTCCCTACGATTTGATATTTGAAAATATTCATATTAATTCATCTGTTTCCCAATTTGATGGGTTTTCATGAATGTATTTTCGAATGGAAATCAATGAATTCTCATCACGAACTATTTGCTCATAGAATAAGGATTGCCAGCAAAATAAAGGATCAATTTTTCGCATTTCAAATGTGCATTTACCTTTATACCATCGTATAATTCTAGAAAGGTTATTATGCAACATTGGATTTTTGTTTGTAGTGATTCCTCCGATACAATTGATACCATTGGTACTGATGAATGTATTAGTATTGATTTGTTTGTCGATTATTATTAAGCCATGGACATGATTCGGCATAACAACAAATGTATCAATATCTGCGAATGGAAATTGTTCTGAAATTTCTTTCCAAATTGATTCAGCAATGAGACCAATAGGTGACAATTTCATTTGACCATTTTCAATTTCACCAAAGGAATGTTCCTTGTTTTTAGTGCAAATTGTTATGAAATAAATTCCAGAAGAACTATAGTCCCATTTTTTTAACCGAAATGTCTGGCCACGATATTTTCCTTTATAGCGATCTGACAATGAACAATTGTTTTAATTAAAAATCTTCCCAGGATTCAATATTCCATTCGGATCAAACACATCCTTGATTGAACGCATGATGTTTAGGCTGATTTCCGGAAAGGCAATGTCCATATAAGGTTGTTGTACCAATCCAATTCCGTGTTCTCCGGATAATGTTCCGCCCAAATTCACTACTTCAGTGAAAATCTCACGAATTGCAAGCGGTAAATCATTTTCCCATTGTTCGTCCGTTAATTCACCCTTGATGATGTTGACATGTAAATTGCCATCACCGGCGTGACCGTAACAAACGGAATGCAATCCATATTTTTTTCCAATTGTTTTAACATGGTGCAGTAGCGTTGGTAGTTCATATCGCGGAACAACCGTATCTTCTTCTTTATAAATTGATTGCGATTTTACGGCTTCACCAACTTTACGACGCAAAGACCATAAACTGTTTTTCTGTGCCTCGCTTTCTGCGAACAAAATTTCATCTGTTTCAAAGTTCTCCAAAACGCTCATGATTTTTTCGCACTCCAGCATTAATGCATCTTGATCAAATCCGTCTACTTCAATTAATAAATGTGCGGCGTGATTGTCTTTCACCTCAATTGTGAAGTCATGCGTAAACGCTTGTGTCCACGTTAATGCATCGCGTTCCATGAATTCTAAACCACTTGGTGTAATTCCAGCTTGGAAAATCGCGGCAACGGCTTCACAGGCTTTTTCTGCATTGAAAAAAGGCACCAACATTAACAAATCATTCGTTGGATGTGGAATCAAACGCAAGACAATTTTTGTGATAACGGCCAAGGTTCCTTCTGAACCAACAATCAATTGAGTCAAATTATAACCTGTTGCATTTTTAAGAACGTTTGCACCCGTCCATATAATTTCACCGGTCGGTAAAACAACCTCAAGGTTCAAGACATAATCCTTGGTTACACCGTATTTCACTGCTTTTGGTCCTCCAGAATTCTCAGAAACATTTCCACCAATAAAACAACTTCCTTTACTTGCAGGATCAGGTGGATAAAACAATCCTTTTGCTTTTACAGTGTCTTGAAGTACTTGTGTAATAACACCAGGTTCTGTTGTTACTTGATGGTTTTTTTCGTCGATGTTCAAAATGCGATTAAAACGTTCCATCGAAAGTGCCACACCTTTGTGAATTGGCAATGCTCCACCGCTCAAACCTGTTCGAGCTCCCGAAGGTGTTACGGCAATGTTTTCTTTATTGCAATAACGCAGTATCGAAGCTACTTCTTCTGGTGTTTCTGGCTTCGCTAAAACCTCAGGAATAAAGCATAAATCTTCCGTTTCATCGTGACCATATTCTGTTAAATTCGTTTCGTCAACAAAGCAGCGATTACCTAAAAGATCTTGAAAAAATGCAATGTCTTGAGAATTGATGGTGCGAAATGGATGCATGTCTTTTTATTTCAATAAATATTCGGCGCCTAATTTAGGAATTTCTGCGTCCCAATTGAGTTCATGTTTGATTTTTGTGCGCAAAGCATCTGCTTGATGTGCTTCTCCATGATTTAAAAATAGGGTAGAAGGAGCCTCTTGAAAATGACGCAACCAATCTATCATTTCATTTTGATCACCGTGTGCAGATAGAGAAGAAATCGTTCTAATTTGGCAATTTACTTTGCGGTATTCACCAAAGAATTTGATTTCCTTGCTTCCTTCCATGATTTGTCTTCCCCGAGTCCCTTCTCCCTGATATCCAACGAAAAGAAGTGTATTTTTTTCTTCAGAAATGTGGTTGTTCAGGTAATGTAATATTCGACCGCCTTCCATCATTCCACTACCAGCAAGAACAATTTTGGGATGCTTGTCCATTACCGTTGCACGCGAATGTTCGAAGTCATTCACAAATACGATATCGTCATACATGCGTGAAATGTCATAACCGGAAATGTTTTGCCAATCGCCATATTTATTGTAAACATTTGTAGAATTTACGCCCATTGGAGAATCCAAATAGATTTTAACGTTCGGCAATTTATCTTCTTGTTTTAATTCATGCAACAGATAAACTAATTCTTGAGTTCGTTCAACAGCAAAGGATGGAATCATTAAAATTCCTTTGCGCTCAAACGTATCTTCAATTACACGCAACAATTCTTCTTTTACATTTTCCTGCGAATGTACTCTGTCGCCGTAAGTCGATTCTAAAATGATGTAATCAGCATCTTTAATTTTTGCGGGCGGATAAAGCAACATTGGTTTCGTTCGACCGATATCTCCTGAAAAAACAATCTTTTTATCAAAAACACGCATATCAACAAAGGTTGAACCCATGATATGTCCGCTGTTCAGTAATTGAAATTTAATGTCATTGTCCAAAATAACCCATTCGTGCGTGTCGTGCGTTTCGAATTGCTTCATTGCTTGGACAACATCGGAAACACGGTA
>JACCDQ010737417.1_pt1 | contig 28909 bp, 26 predicted proteins | sample 7446031 | NCBI WGS metagenome assembly JACCDQ01 (sample SAMN15323442, study PRJNA562643) | freshwater metagenome | isolation source: river surface water | place: USA:Blue River Watershed | collected 2017-08-17 | reverse complement strand
TAACGATTGCGCAAACGCTTTGATTCATTTGCCCGAATACGCTTTAGTGCTGATTTATGATTTGCCATCTTTAAAAAAATTCTCTTTTCTGTAAAATTGAATTGCAAAAGTAAACAAAAGGTTTAGAATTTACAACACCATTACTAAAAAATACAGCATGAAATATATACTTTTTATACTTCTCACAAGTTCAAATGCATATGCTTATACTCCATGGGGATTTTACGCACACAAAAAAATAAATAAACTGGCAATTTACACACTCCCCTCTCCCCTAATTAATTTTTATAAAAGACATACTGCTGAACTAGAAAGCTTTGCGGTATTACCAGACCAGAGGCGACATAGTTTGGATCAAGAAGCTGCCCGGCACTACATTGACCTCGACAGATACGCCCAAACTACGATCAAATACATGACCTGGGAAAATGCAATCGGGCGCTATTCAGAAGATTCGTTACAAAAACATGGCATTGTTCCTTGGAATATCCAAAACTTTTATCTTCAATTAAAATATGCCTTCCTTAAACGAGATACGCTCCGTATGATTAAACTTTCAGCAGAATTAGGGCATTATGTGGCCGATGCGCATGTCCCATTGCATACAACATCAAATTATGATGGCCAATTGAGCAATCAAGTGGGCATTCATAGCTTTTGGGAGTCAAAAATTCCTGAACTTGTCCAGGAGCAGCTGGATAATTGGGTTGGTCCAGCAACTTACGTTCCCAACGTATTGACAGCTTCCTGGGATTGGGTATATGAATCGAATCAAATGATACCTGATTTACTATTAGCTGAGCGGCAGATAAGCCAACAAATACCTGATTCAAAAAAATACATGCATGGACAAAAAGGAAAGGTTTTAGAAAAATTATATACCCCATATTACATTGCTGCTTACCATAAGCAATTGAATAATCAAGTAGAAATAAGGTATCAATCGGCGATAAAACAAATCGGGAACCTTTGGTATTCAGCATGGTTGGAGGCAGGAGAACCTGATTTCAAATAATTTTGTGCAATTTTGCAGCATGAATACATCGAATTATGTCCAACTAAAGCACGGGAAGGACGCCCCGGTTAAACGATTTCATCCATGGATATTCTCTGGAGCCATTGTCAAACAAAGTCCCAATCTACAAGATGGTGATTGGGTAAATGTATATAGCAGTAGAGAAGAATTTCTAGGTACCGGTCATTTTCACAACGGAAGTATTGCCGTGAAAATCATTTCTTTTCAAGCGATTGAATCTAAAGCAAGCTTTTGGGAAAAGCGCATCCAAAATGCTTGGGATCTCCGCTGCTTATTACCCTTGAAAGATACGAATGCTTTTCGCCTTATTCATGGTGAAGGGGATGGTTGCCCTGGTCTAATTATGGATTTATACAAGGATGTGCTCGTTTTTCAAGCACATACCATTGGAATGCACCGCGATCGCGATGAAATTGTCGAGGCAATTAAAAATGTATTGGGCAAAAAAATCAAAGCTATTTACGATAAGAGCAAGGAAACATTGCCAACCGAATATGCTCAATCTTGTACAAACGGTTTTGTTTTTGGGGAGGTAAAGGTTCCCTATACAGTAAAAGAAAATGGCATTTCATTTTCCATCAACTGGATCACGGGGCAGAAAACTGGCTTCTTTATAGACCAAAGGGAAAACCGAGCTTTATTAGCCAAATATGCGGAAGGCAAATCCGTATTAAACACCTTTTGTTATTCAGGTGGCTTCTCTCTTTATGCGTTAAAAGCAGGAGCTGCTTTAGTCATCTCCTTAGACGCATCTGCGAAAGCCATTGATCTTGTGAATGCCAATATTGACTTGAATAAAATGCAATCGCTCAATCACCAAGCCATTGTAGGAGAAACTCTCCCTTATTTAAAGGCAAATGAGGATGAATTTGATATTATTGTATTAGATCCTCCTGCTTTCGCCAAATCGATGAATGCGAAACACAAAGCTTTGCAGGGCTATCAGAAAATCAATGAATTGGCATTAAGAAAAATCAAGAAAAACGGACTACTATTCACCTATTCTTGCTCTCAGGTGATTACCCGCGACTTATTCTATAATATGCTTGTGGCGGCAGGTATAGCTGTTGGGAGAGAGATTCAAGTCATTCATCAAATGACCCAATCACCTGATCATCCAATCAACCTTTTCCATCCGGAAAGCAATTACCTAAAAGGATTTGTATTAAAGGTTTTATAACAAAAGAGGCGCTGATATCACAGCGCCTCTTTCATTTAATCGACAAATCGGAAAATTCGATTCCAGCGGATCTTGTCAAGTGAAAATAAGGATTTATTGGCATCTATGGACATCCAGATAAATACGGCCTTGCCTACAATGTGATCAGCAGGAACAAATCCCCAGAAACGAGAGTCGGCAGAATTGTGACGATTATCTCCCATCATGAAATAATAATCTTGCTTAAAAGTATATGAGCTCATCGTTTGCCCATTCTTCATTAACTTATCACCCGATAAAACGATATCCGTATTTCCTTCGTATTTGATAATGGCTTCTTGGTACAATTTGACATTTTTACGATCCAATTGAACTGTCCAACCCTTTGCTGGTATTTTCAAGGGGCCATAAAAATCACGATTCCATTTGAAATCAATCGTATCATGTGGAAACATATCAATAAATGTCAATCCCTTGGGGTCTTTAAAAGCCTCTAAATCGAAAGACTTAGCCCAAGGCAATGCGTTGATTTCATCGACATGCTTTTTAGAGGTGTTCATTTTGTAACCGGCTAATTGATTCGTGGAATCTGCTAATGGCAGCCAATCAGCGGAATCATAACTAGCATCCGGGGAATTACGAATACCGTATTCGGCAAAAAATGTTTCATCCAAATTTTCCTTCGTCTTCATAAAAACAGGATGTTGCATCCGCTCAGGATTCGCCATCGCTTGATTGTTCACAAAAACCTGTTGGTCCCTTACCTCCAAAACATCTCCAGGTGTTGCCACACAACGTTTCACATAAAATGTCCGCAAGTCCAAGGGGGCATCGCCATCTTCTTCAAAATTAGGTACATTGAATACAACGGCATCACCTTGTTTAACCTTAGAAAAACCTGGTAAACGGTAAGTAGGCAATTGCAACCAAGACAAATAAGATGGCAAATTCGTAAACCAGATCTTTTGATGTGTCAAAGGTAATTGCAAGGGGGTTTTAGGCGTACGAACACCATAATGCATCTTGCTAACAAATAAAAAATCACCAACCATCAATGAACTTTCCATCGAGGGAGTGGGAATTGTATAGGCCTCAAACAAGAAAAAGCGGATTAATGTAGCGGCTACAACAGCAAACACGACAGAATCCAACCATTCTCGGAATGGTGATTTTTGTTTGGGCTTTGAATTTTGGCTTGGTTTCATGAATTCTTATGTAAATATTTATCAATTAATTCTTGTGATGGCTTATAAATATATGGATGTGGAAATCCATTTTCAATAAACGATGGGTCCTCCATATTGGTATAACGAAAATGACAAGACCATCGAATTTCGTCATTCGAGATAACACCCGATTCGTGCACGAGTAGAGTAGAAAATATAGCTATATCACCTAATTTCATTGCTTTCTGCACTTTTGGAAAAGAGCTCCGATCGAAATCAACTTCGGCAAAGCCATTTTCGATCCGATCAGTCAACGGTCCTAATTTATGTGAACCCGGGTAAAAAATCACAGGCCCATGCGCTAATTCTAAATCCATCAATGGTAACCAAACAACAACGGAATCGTCGGAGGCCAACATGGATGTCCAATCCTGATGCAAAGGCGTTTTATAAAAATGTTCGGATTTGGCAAGAGATGGATGGTTGAAAAACAACACGGGGCGCGTACACATGAGCGGATGCGCAAGGCCTAAATCCTTCAAAATAGCAATTAAATCGGGATTAACGGCCAACTGATATAACTCAATTAATCCACTCTGAATCATTTTGCCACAAGCAATAAAATCATCCAGGTGATTTTCAAAAAGACTTTGCATCTGTGTCAAATAATCCCCTTGAATACCAAAACGATTAAATTGAATTTCAAAAACAGCTTTTGCTGAATCTTGAATTTGTTTAATTAATTGCGCGTCAAAAAAGCCTGGCAAAATAATTAATCCCTGATCCTGTAACTCCTTCTTTAATGCTAAGCGATCCATACTCGATTATTTTAAAAGATCTTCCATTCCTAGCACCCCCTTCTTATCCTTCACCCATTCTGCCGCAATAACAGCGCCTAATGCAAAGCCTTCCCGACTGAATGCCTCATGCGTCATTTCAATTTGGTCAACTTTTGAGATGTATTTAACCGTGTGCGTGCCTGGAATAATTGATTCACGCTGAGACCAAATAGCTACTTCATTTGCTGATGGAATCTCATTGTTTACCCATTTTGTTTTCGAAGCGTATGCCTCTATTATCCCCTCTGCAATCGTAATTGCCGTACCAGATGGGGAATCCTTCTTCTCTAAATGGTGAATTTCATTCGTATAAATATCATAATCCGGATGACCAGCCATCAAAGCTGCCAAGGTTTTATTCATCTTAAAGAATAAATTCACCCCGATTGAGTAATTAGATGCGTAAAAAAAAGTCGATTGGTACTTTGCCGTAGCCGCCTCAACCTGCGCCTTTTGCTCAAGCCAACCCGTCGTACCACAAACAACTGGAATCTGTTTTTCAATACAAGTCATAATATTAGCAAAAGCAGAAGCTGGATTAGAAAACTCAATCGCTACATCAACATCTTGCTTACTTAATTGGCCTAATTCGGCTTGATTATCAACATCGATGCGCGAAACAATTTGATGGCCTCTTTCTACCGCTAGACGCTCAATCTCCTTGCCCATTTTCCCATATCCAATTAATACAATTCTCATAAACTTCATTTTTTAAAATTAAACGATAAGCTCAATCCGGACACCAAACCTTGTGATAAAGGGTCGATTTCCATGATTGGTTTTACCCGTAGGCTTAAATCATCTGACACATCAAATGTCTTTAAATGTGCACTTACATTGGCATCGACCACATTCAAAGCCCACGCTAAGGCCATCCCAATGTACGTATAATCTCGATTTCGCCGAAAACCATCATTGATTCGTTTCAATTGGTTTACATCCAAATCTCGTGTTACTCCATCTTCATAAGGTACTGCCACCGTTGCCGGAGGAATATAATTTGGATCTTCTGGATGCGTAGAGACTACGTAATAGTATTCTCTATATTTCGAATAGCGAACTTGATTATAATTTGCAATCATGCCCAAAGTAATAAAAGCACCCGCCACGAATGGTAATTTCCAATATTGCCTATTGTACAATTGCCCCCATCCTGGAATCATTAAGGACTTTAAGGTTGCCTGACGCGGAATAATTTTATAAGGAACTTTCATTGCCTTCACGGAATCATTTTTCACTAAATTCAAAGAATCCAAAGAACCAGCATAACCTATATGGCAGAAAACAAACAAACAATAAAAGCACATCAATCGAATACGCATAGCCTACGAACGAATAGCTTCAAGGACCTTCAATAATTCATCTTTCGACTTAAACGATATTTTCATTTCGCCCTTTCCTTGTTCATTCATTTTCAATGATACGGGGGCATGAAAGAAGTCGGTCAATGAACGTTGCCATTGACTTATTTCGCGTAGGTCAACGTTTGGTTTAGCTCCTTCAGTCGTATTTATAGCAGGTGTTGCCGACTGCCTGACCGCATCTTCCAGTCGGCGCACAGACCATTCTTCTGATATTGTCTTTAAAAACAATTGTTGTTGGACTTCGAGGTTTTCAACTGAAATCAAACAACGAGCATGCCCCATCGAAATTTTATTATCACGGATAGCCACTTGAATATGTGGGGGCAATTTCAACAAACGCATGTAATTTGTTACTGTGGAGCGATTTTTCCCAACACGCGCACCTAAATCCTCTTGACGTAAATCACACTCTTCCATCAATCGCTTATAAGAAAGCGCAATCTCAATGGCATTTAAATTTTCGCGTTGAATATTCTCAATCAACGCCATTTCAATCATTTGCTGATCATTCGCCGTACGAACATAAGCAGGAATACGAACCAAACCTGCCATTTTCGAAGCCTGTAAACGTCGCTCACCCGAAATCAATTGAAATTTACGTGGAGCCACTTTACGAACCGTGATTGGCTGAATTATCCCTTGTATACGAATAGATTCCGCCAAATCTTGTAAAGCCGATTGTTCAAAATGTTCACGCGGCTGATATGGATTTGTTTCTATGAATTCCAACGGAATCTCCTCCATCAAATTTACACCATCCAATCCACCTAAGTTTTCAGCCCCTTGACGTGCAGAACTTTGAAGATTCTCAGAATCTTCCAATAAAGCGCCCAATCCTCTACCTAATCCGATCCGCTTCTTATTTGCTTCTTGCTTAGTGCTCATGTATTGCTATATCAAATGGTTTGTAAAAGGCCATTTTTTAGGATAATCTCCTTGGCTAAATTTAAATAACTAATGGCCCCTTTACTGTCTGCATCATGCAAAATGGCTGGGATACCATAACTCGGAGATTCCGACAAGCGGATATTTCGAGGAATGATGGTTTCAAAAACCATGTTTTTAAAATGGGAATTAACCTCATTAACAACCTGATTAGATAAGCGCAAGCGCAAATCATACATGGTCAATAATATTCCCTCAATAACTAATCCGGGATTGAGTCGAGATTGAATAATTTTAATTGTATTCAACAATTTCCCCAACCCTTCCAAGGCATAATATTCGCATTGAACTGGTATAATAACCGAATCCGCAGCCGTTAAACTATTAATCGTAATTAATCCTAATGAAGGCGAACAGTCCATGATGATAAAATCATACTGGTCTTTAATTCCAGCCAATGCTTCCTTCATTTTGCCTTCTCGATTCGTCAAATTAATCATCTCAATCTCTGCACCAACCAAGTCAATATGCGAAGGAATGATATCTAAAAAGGGTACTTCTGTTGCTAAAATACTTTCACTTACAGTAGCAATTCCAACCATGCATTCATAAATACTCCGACTTACTTCTTTGGGATTAAAACCAAGACCCGAAGTAGAGTTAGCTTGTGGATCCGCATCAATTAAAAGGGTTTTAAATTCCAATGCAGCTAAACTTGCAGCAAGATTAATTGCCGTCGTTGTTTTTCCAACACCACCCTTTTGATTTGCAATTGCGATAATCTTACCCATGAATGATTTGAATTAATTTTTCGGTAACGAATTGAACCAACAATATTACGAAAAAGGTTTCACATCTTTTTTCAAATCGGCCCAACACATGCCGAAATTTTATCATTCAAGTATTGCTTGATTTAAACAAAGATATTTTATCTTGCCCATCGATTATCAACAACCTATACATGACACAAAATTCTACTGCACACCCAAAAGGTTTATATGTACTTTACTCCACGGAGATGTGGGAAAGATTCAATTTTTATGGCATGCGGGCCATACTTTCTCTATTTCTCGTTAATGCATTAGCATTCAAGCAAAATGAGGCATCCATTTTATATGGTGGATTTTTAGGATTAAGCTATCTAACTCCCATGTTAGGGGGCTATGTTTCCGATCGTTTTCTTGGAAATCGAAACTGCATCATTTTAGGCGGTTTGGTCATGTCGATCGGCCAATTGTTTCTCTTTGGTTCCGCAAGCACCTTTTTGACCAATTTACCCCTGGCCAATATACTGATGTGGATAGGTCTACTCTTTCTAATTCTTGGAAATGGCTTTTTCAAGCCCAACATTTCCTCCATGGTAGGCTCATTATATCCCAAAGGAGATAATCGCTTAGATTCAGCCTTCACCATATTTTACATGGGAATCAATACGGGGGCATTTTTGGGAATGCTCATTTGTCCCTTGGTGGGCGACATCAAAGTAGATGGCGTTCGAGATATTGAAGCATTCAAATGGGGATTTTTAGCTGCTGGATCTGCCATGTTATTTGGCACCATCTTATTTTATTTTTTAAAGAACAAATACATCGTTTCACCTACTGGAAAAGCTGTGGGTTTAAAACCTCAATTTAACGATACGGGAAAGCTAAACGAAGAATCTGAAAAGGCTGAGTTTTCTACGAAATCCATCCTGAGTACTTGTGTGCTATTTGTGGTATTAGTACTCGGCATTCACGCATATATCGTTACAGCCGAAGCAAATCCCATTAGAGACTGGATTTACCCAATCATTTATGCGGCGGGAATTAGTTTGGCCTTTTTGATTATGACGGATAAAACATTGACCAAAGTTGAGCGTGATCGCATCTGGGTCATGTATATTATTGCATTCTTCGTCATGTTTTTCTGGTCGGCCTTCGAACAAGCAGGATCATCCTTAACATTTATTGCTGACCAACAAACCGATTTAAACTTCTTCGGCATTGAGCTTCCTCCAAGTTCCGTTCAAAACGCAAACTCCATATTCATCATCCTTTTAGCACTTCCTTTTAGTTACTTATGGGTTCGTCTACAAAAAATGGGAATAGACCCCAATTCACCTACTAAACAAGCGATTGGATTATTGCTCTTAGCAATTGGCTATTTTATCATCGCAAATCAGGTAAAAGATTTAGGCTCCCAAAAATTAGGCGTCGTTTGGTTTTTTGTGATGTACTTATTCCATACAATGGGTGAGTTATGTCTATCTCCAATCGGCTTATCACTCGTATCTAAACTAGCACCTAAGCGCTTTTCATCCTTACTCATGGGTGTTTGGTTTATTGCTAATGCGGCTGGCTATGCATTAGCAGGTACATTAGGCGCATTATTACCTCCCACAACGCAAGAAGCAGGAGTAGCTTTGCCGAGTTTCTTAGGATTCGAAATTCATAACTTATATGAATTCTTTATGGTATTTGTCACTTTGGCTGGATTGGCAGCCATATTGTTATATATTTTAGCAACTGGTCCTTTAAAAAGAATGATGCATGGCATCAAATAATAGATATTATGCACGGTCCCGATCATCATTTACACGAAAAACATCTAAAAAGCTCGGATTTCATCACTGACATGGTAATAGGCATGTCGGACGGCTTAACAGTACCCTTTGCCTTAGCTGCAGGATTGTCGGGTGCCGTAGATTCGGCTTCAATCGTAACTACAGCAGGAATTGCAGAAATAGTTGCTGGTTCCATTGCCATGGGATTAGGAGGATATTTAGCTGGACAAACCGAACATGAGCATTATGAATCGGAATTAAAGAGAGAATATGAAGAAGTCGAACGCGTTCCTGAACGTGAAAAAGAGGAGATTCGCGAAGTATTCGAAGATTATGGTTTAAGCCCCGAAGCACAAGAAATCGTCGTTGAAGCCATCTCTAAGGACAAAGACAAATGGGTTGACTTCATGATGCGTTTCGAATTAGGACTCGAAAGACCTCACCCAAATCGGGCCAGAAATTCGGCATTAACGATAGGCATCTCCTATATTATCGGCGGATTCATTCCCTTGCTCCCCTATTTTTATGTGGAACACCCTGTCGATGGATTGAAATATTCAGCTGCAATAACCATTCTAGCCTTATTAATATTCGGTTATTTTAAAAGCAAAGTAACTGGACAAAATCCTATAATCGGATCTTTAAAGGTTACATCCATTGGAGCTGCTGCTGCAACGGCAGCCTTTTTAGTTGCAAAACTCTTTCAATAACCCAAAGCCGTATCATCCCCTCTTGAATCTGCCCCTCCCTGGTATTTCCCATCAGGGAGGAGTAAAATTCCTTCTACTAAGCCGATAGTTCCAGAAGGAGCCAATTCATACAATTTAGATTTCAATCGGCCTATTTGCCCTTCATCAAATCGTTTAGCCTCAAAACGTGTTAGATCAGGTAACCACTGGTGATGAAATCTCGGATATTCCACAGCCGCTTGCATATTCATACCAAAAACCAGAGTATTTAACATGACCTGGAATACACTCGTTATGATGGTTGACCCGCCTGGTGTTCCCACGACTAATTTCAGCCGATTACCTTCTATTATAATGGTGGGAGTCATACTTGACAACATGCGTTTACGCGGTTGGATTTCATTGGCTTTGGAGCCCACTAAGCCGTATAAATTAGGCACTCCGGCTTTAGCACTGAAATCATCCATTTCATCATTTAACAAGAAGCCAGCACCGCCAACAAAAACCTTGCTCCCATAGGAGTTATTTAAGGTTGTCGTAATGGATACTGCATTCCCCGCTTGATCAACAATGGAATAATGTGTTGTTTCAGGGCTTTCGTAGCCTGTGAATTCACCCGCTACCACATCAGAACTCTTGGTTGCTTGATCGAATCGCATCGAACTCATCCGCTCAGATAAATATTGAGGATCCAATAATCCACTGACTGGTACTTTGACAAAATCGGGATCACCTAACCATTTTGCGCGATCTGCATAGACGCGACGTTCAGCTTCAATCATTACTTGTATGGTAGAATCTGATTGTACTCCCCAGCGTGCTAATGGGAAAGGGCTAATCATGTTAAACAATTGCCCTATTGCCAATCCCCCACTAGATGGGGGTGGCATACCAATTATAGTAAAGTTTTTATATTGACTGACAAGGGGCTTACGCCAAATTGCCCGATAAGATTTTAGGTCTCGATGTGTAATCAAACCACCTTGTCGCTCCATTTCTTTAACAAGAAAATCAGCCGTTGCCCCCCGATAAAATCCGCGTGCTTTTTTGGCTAAAATTCTTTCTAATGTAAATGCTAAATCTTTTTGAATAAATAATTCTCCAGGCACCCATTGTGTACTATCTTCCTTGACCATATAAGCCCTTCCCGGATTATAACGCATAAAATCCAGACGATTACGATTCAATCCACGAGCTTCTTTTTCAGTAAGTAGAACACCTTGCCTAGCAAGAGCAATTGCTGGTTGCACTAATTCTGCCCAGGCTAGTTTACCAAAACGCCTATGCATTGCTTGCATCCCAGCGACAGCACCTGGAACGCCAACTGAATGAATCCCGACAAAACTCTTTCCTGGAATCACTTGGCCCAAAGAATCTACATACATATCCCGAGAACCAGCTAATGGAGCCATTTCACGAAAATCCAAAGTATAAGCTTTTCCTTTGGCAGAACGGTAAACCAAAAATCCCCCTCCGCCAATATTCCCAGCTGCGGGATGACACACCGCGAGCGCAAAATTGACAGCAACAGCTGCATCAATCGCATTCCCTCCTTTCTTTAATATTTCGAGACCAATTTGACTAGCGGCTGGATGTGTACTAACTACCATCCCCTTCGTTCCTTCCACTATTGGCTTAATTGTTTGTTGGCTAAAAGCTGAAAAAGAGAAACCAAGAACAATTAATAAACATATTCGATTCATAAGAAAATTGCATTTTTGATGAAGGGGCATTTTATTAAAGCCAAAGCGAATTAAAGTAAATATTTCCTCAAAACCTCAATTCAATTACATTGTGATAATAAAAATTTAAAATTACCTTTGTCTTACGTATATAGTATTTACCAACCAAAACGCAATTTAAAGTGGATATTTTCGAGAAAGTTGTCAAAAATATGGGACCGATTGGCGCCCATGCACATTATTCCCACCATTATTTCTCTTTTCCTAAACTTACCGGCGAATTAGGCCCACGCATGACTTTCATGGGGAAGGAAATGTTGAATTGGTCATTGAACAACTATTTAGGATTAGCCAATCATCCAGAAGTGCGTAAGGCAGATGCAGATGCGGCAGCAAAATATGGCTTAGCCTATCCAATGGGTGCACGTATGATGTCGGGAAATACTGACGAACATGAAGAATTTGAAAGACAATTAGCCGAATTTGTTGGCAAAGAAGATGCGTTCCTATTGAATTATGGCTATCAAGGTGTCATGTCGATTATTGAATGTATGGTAGATCACCGTGACATCATTGTATATGATGCCGAGTCACATGCATGCTTAATTGATGGAATTCGACTTCATAAAGCTAAAATGGGAGATTACTATAAATTCAATCACAATGACATGGATTCATTGCGCAAGAATTTAGCGCGTGCAACTAAGAAAACACAAGAAACCGGTGGTGGAATTTTAGTCATCACTGAGGGAGTTTTTGGTATGTCAGGTAAAGTTGGGTCACTCGATAAGATTGTTGAGATGAAAAAAGATTTCAATTTCCGACTATTAGTAGATGATGCACACGGTTTTGGTACTATGGGTGCAAATGGACGAGGTGTAGGCGAACATTTAAATTGTACAGAGGGAATTGATTTATACTTCTCCACATTTGCGAAGTCGATGGCGGCGATTGGTGCGTTTGTTGCGGCGCCTAAAGACATTATCATGTATTTGAAATACAATATGCGTTCTCAAACTTATGCGAAAGCATTGCCTATGCCATTTGTCATAGGAGGAATGAAGCGCCTAGAATTAATTAAGAAACATCCTGAATTACGTGAGCAATTATGGGCTAATGTTCGTGCATTACAAAAAGGATTGATCGAAAAAGGATTTGATATCGGAGAAACAACTTCCCCAGTTACACCTGTTTTCTTACATGGCGATTATGATATCAATGCCGTAACAAAACTTGTCCGTGATTTGCGCGAAAATATGGGTATTTTCTGTAGTATCGTCGTTTATCCAGTCGTTCCCAAGGGACAAATCATGTTGCGCATCATTCCGACATCCTCACATACCTTAGAAGATATCGACTATACCACAAACTGTTTCGCCGAAGTTCAAAATCGCTTAAAATCGGGCTTTTACAAGGATTAATATTGATTAAAAGGTCGATTTTGACTTTTTTTTCACTTTTTGAACTTTTTTTTGGCTTTTTTATGAAAAATAATTTGCGAGCTATTCAAATTTTACTAAATTTCGCCTTATAAACGCTTCAAACAGCGAATAAAGACAATCTAATTTTTTAAAACCTAAAAATTCAAAGTATTATGAGCAGATTTGCACAAGTAAAGGACCTAATTTTATCTTTAGAAGGTGATTTCGAAAAATTCTATGACAAAGGAAACCAGGCAGCTGGAACTCGCGTTAGAGGAGGTCTTCAACAATTGAAAACATTGGCTCAAGAAATCCGTACTGAAGTTCAAGAGAAAAAGAACGCAGCAAAATAGTTTGCGAGATTTCTAAGCAATAAAAGGGGCCCGAAATAATCGGGCTTTTTTTATGTTCAATTTGATTAAAATAAAGTCGCATGCATGACGGATGCGATTCCATCCACCATCAATTTCCCTCGTTCCATTTCAAATACATTTGTTTTAATTTCAGCAGTATGTTTCAACTCGTTAACTGATTCCACCTCAAATTTTGCCTGATAAGTTTGCCCAACAAACAAAGGACGCTTAAACTCCGAAACCTGCTTTAAATAAACACTTCCAGATCCAGGGAATTCCATTCCCATAACCCTTGAGAATACGCTTGCAATCAAAGCGCCGTGGATAATGGGCCTTTTAAATGGTGTAGTCGCTGCAAAAGCCTCGTCCCAATGTAAAGGATTAAAATCTCCCGATATTTTACAGAAATCATTTACCTGCTCCTGAGTAAATGAAAATTCAATTTCGTAGCAATCGCCTACTTTGATCATATTATTGTACATTATTTACTAAAATGAGGGTAAATTGCATAAAAATCACCGCATGGTTTATTTTATATACAATCCCAACGCTGGCAACAAAAGTAATAGATATCGACAAAAGTTGATAAATAACCTGCAAAAGATTCCAAACTCGCAGTTAGTCCTCACAGAATACCCGAACCATGCGAAAGAAATAGTTAGCGAATTAATAAGTCAAAATCCAACAAAAATCATTGCAATAGGAGGCGATGGAACCATTAATGAAATTGGAAATGCCATGAAAGGTACTTCCATTCCAATGGGCATCATTCCTTTAGGTTCAGGAAATGGTTTAGCCAGACATTTAAACATCCCATTGAACATAAAAAAAGCACTAATTATTGCCATGCAAGGTAGAGCCGACTTCATTGATGTTCTAGCTTGGAACAACCGTGCATTCTTTTGTACTGCTGGTATCGGATTTGATGCCTATGTAGCTGCACTATTTCATAAAGGAAAAGGCCGGGGATTTTTCAATTACATCAAAGCAACTTTCCAAGCGCTCAATACCTACAAACCTGTTGAGATTTCATTTAATCATGTGTCCAAACAAAGTTATTTTTCATTTACAATTGCAAATGCCAATCAATTTGGAAACAACGCCTATATCTCACCCCTTTCAAACCTACAAGATACTCTTTTTGAAATAGTTAAAATAAAAAATGGAAATTTATGGCAAAAAGGCCAACTTGGAATTAGCCTATTTTCCAAATCGATTCATATGCATCCATTAGTTGAAGTTGTTCAAGCAAAATCGATTAAAGTGCAATGCGACATAGGCGTTTATTATCACTTAGATGGCGAATGCCTTCAAACAAGTTCAAAAGAAATCAACATCGAAATTCTTCCTGAAAAATTATTAATCATTCACCCATAGTAAAACGACAACATTACACATAAAATCCTAAATATCAACTACTTACAAATATATCGAAAAAACTATTTTATTCACAGTTTATTTCAAATACGATTTTTATTCAAAATATTTTTGATTTTTTTTATTTGATTTTTTCAAGTAGAAAGCCCTTAGAGCGGCTGTATTGTTGAACAATTTTTAGGTCCAAATTTTACCTTACCTTTTTTCAACAAAATATTTTTTTTCGAATTTGCAACACCCCCGAATTTTACTATTTTTGTCTCCCCGCTCAATAAAAACTTTTTAGTTTTTAGTAGTACCCAACCATTACAAATAAATATTATAAAAAAGGTCCAGCCATTCTCTAATCGAATAGCTTCACCCAAGAAATTGTTGACTTAAAAAAATAAAAACGCGTACAAATTAGATGCATAACGAGGTAAAAGAATTGTGGAAAAAATGTTTGGAAATTATCCGGGGGGATATTTCTGAACAGCAATTTTCGACCTGGTTTAGCCCTATCGTTCCACTTCGTTTTATCAACAATACCTTAACGATTCAGGTACCCTCTCAATTTTTTTATGAATGGCTTGAAGAAAACTTCGTCAGTACATTACGAAAAGCTATTGATCAAACCGTAGGGAAGCGCGGGATGCTCGAATATTCGATTGTTGTAGATAATGGTGACAGAAAGAATCCTCCTTTGGCATTTAACTTACCCACATTTAACCAACAAGTTCCCAATCCGAATTCGTATCGCAATGAAACGACTGCCACTCCAGTTCAAGCGCAACGAAACCCATTTCAATTCAAAGATTTAGATTCATTAGAATTAGACTCCTATTTAATTCCAAAATATACATTTGAAAAGTTTATTGAAGGAGATTGCAACCGCTTAGGACGTGCAGCAGGTATGGCCGTGGCAAACAAACCTGGATTAACTTCATTTAACCCCTTAATGATTTATGGAGGAGTTGGATTAGGTAAGACACATTTAATTCAAGCTATCGGAAATGATATTAAAAATCAATTTCCAGATAAATTTGTGCTTTATGTTTCGACAGAAAAATTCACGAATCAGTTTGTCAATGCTATTCGAAACAATTCCATTGAGACATTTACTAATTTCTATTTACAGGTTGACGTATTGATCATCGACGATGTTCAATTCTTATCTGGAAAAGAGAAAACCCAAGAGACATTCTTCAACATTTTCAATCACTTACATCAATCAGGCAAACAAATCATTTTATCCTCCGACCGTGCACCACGTGATCTCGCGGGAATGGAAGATCGCCTATTAAGTCGATTCAAATGGGGATTAACGGCTGATTTACAACAACCCGATTTCGAAACTCGTATTGCTATTATTCAAAAGAAATTACAAGACGATGGCATTCAAATCAATTTTGATGTATTAGAATATCTTGCACATTCCATTCAAACGAACGTGCGTGAACTTGAGGGTGTTATTATTTCCTTAATGGCTCAGGCATCGCTCACTCGAAAGGAAATTGACCTTGAACTTGCAAAATCAACGCTTAAAAGCATTGTTAACGATCAAGAAAAAGAATTAAGCGTAGATAATATCTTAGAAGCCATTACTTCCCATTTCGATGTAGATATGGAACTACTTACAGGTAAATGCCGGAAGAAAGAAACCGTGTTTCCACGTCAAGTAGCCATGTATATGCTGAAAGAATTAACTAATCTCCCATTGAAATCCATTGGGTATCATTTTGGTGGCCGCGACCATAGTACAGTCATTCATGCGGTTCAATCTATTTCAGAAGCCATGGAAACAGACAAGTCTGTTGAAAAGACCGTTCGAAAATTATTTAATCGATTCAACATCGCATTAAACTAAAAAGGGACTAAAGCTTCTGCTTCAATATATTATTAAACAAAAAAAGAGGCAAAAGCCTCTTTTTTTTATACACAAACACTAAAATTTATTACTCAGCTGCAACTGCCTCTTTATCTAATAAAGCCCCATCGTCACCTTTCACTTTTTCTTTAATCTTAGCTTCAAGCTCATCCATAAGTTCTGGATTATCCTTAATTAGATCTTTTACAGCATCACGTCCCTGTCCTAAACGATTCCCGTTGTAGGAGAACCAAGAACCCGATTTATCAATCACACCTAAATCAACACCCAAATCCAAGATTTCTCCTGCCTTAGAAATACCTTCTCCATACATGATATCAAATTCAACCACTTTGAATGGAGGTGCTAATTTATTTTTAACCACTTTAACACGTGTCCGATTACCTGTGATTGAATCAGCTGATTCCTTAATTTGACCAGCCCGACGGATATCCAAACGAACTGATGCATAAAATTTTAAGGCATTTCCACCCGTAGTCGTCTCAGGACTACCAAACATGACACCAATCTTATCACGTAATTGATTGATGAAAATACAGCAACATCCTGTTTTATTAATCGTACCTGTCAACTTACGTAATGCCTGTGACATCAAACGAGCTTGTAAACCCATTTTCGAATCACCCATCTCCCCTTCTATCTCCGCTTTAGGTACTAATGCCGCTACCGAGTCGATGACAATGATATCAATTGCCCCTGAACTAATTAAATGTTCTGCAATCTCTAACGCTTGTTCTCCATTATCTGGCTGAGAAATCAATAAATTCTCTGTATCAATTCCTAATTTCTCAGCATATGAACGATCGAATGCATGCTCAGCATCCACAAATGCAGCAATTCCTCCGGCTTTCTGAGCTTCTGCAATACAATGCAATGTTAATGTTGTCTTACCGGAAGATTCTGGGCCATAAATTTCAACAACACGTCCACGCGGAACACCGCCAATCCCCAATGCTAAATCCAATCCCAATGAACCTGTGGAAATAACTGGCACATCCATCACTTTACTATCTGATAAGCGCATCACCGTCCCCTTGCCGTATGCTTTATCTAATTTTTCCAAGGTAGTCTGAAGCGCCTTTAATTTTTCAGCTGCTAAGCCTTGTGCGCCATCCGATTGTTTTGCCATGTTATATTTATTGATAATTTTGAATGTTCTAAAAATGCCTAAATTTACCCTTTGATAAATCCTAACAAAAATAGTTAATTGACACTAAACTTTAATCAAATAAGTTGATAATCTCAACATGGATTTGTCAGTAAAATTCAAACTAAACTAATTCAAAAACTACGCCCTTGCTCTCATTGAAAACATATCTAAAATTCTTTTCAAATATTTTGGGGATATATGGGCTAATTTTGTCACTGAACTTTCAAATTCATGCCCAAGAAAATGCCCTATTACTTGCTGGGGAACAACTCAATTATCGGATTCATTTAGGCTTTATTGAAGCTGCAACAGCTACTGTTACGAGTAGTAACACGATGACCCACATCAATAATCACGCTTGTAGGAAAGTTGAAATTCTTGGTCAAACTGTCGCTTGGTTAAAGTTTTTTTCTCCAGTTGAAGATTACTGGTCGGCCTATTTAGACGTAAATACCCTCATGCCCATAAAAACTGAAATGCGTAAAAGGGAGGGTAGATACAAGAAACAAGAACAGGTCTATTTTTCGCAAGATTCAGGCCAAGCAAAAATTCATTCGCCACAAAATACGCCGATAGATAAACTTATTTCCATTAGCCCAAAGACATTGGACCTCATAGGGGGCTATTTTTATTTACGGAACAAAGAGCTCTCCAACATGAATATCGGAGAAAAATTAAGTTCCAAAGTCCTCGTTGACGGGACGATTTATGAAATTTGGTTTATTGTGAAAGGTTTTGAAACGGTCAACAGTGATATAGGTCCCTTAAAATGCATTCGAACATCCCTCGTTCTTCCCAAAAATAACCTATTTAAAGATGAGGATGCCATACGCTTGTGGATTAGTCGGGACAAATATCAAATCCCACTAAAAATGGAAGTAAATTTAAAAATAGGGTTTCTGTCCATCGATTTAATTGATTACAAAATCCAAGGGAAAAAGATTTATTGACGATTCAAAGCCTTTTTATAGGCCGCCAAAACTCGTATTCTGGCATATTCATGATTCACAATCGGTTGAGGATAACCTAATTCTTGAAACTCCGGAACCCATTTTCGAATGTATGCTAATTCCTTATCAAACTTTTGAGTTTGTAAAGTAGGGTTGAATATACGAAAATAAGGCGCAGCATCACATCCGCAGCCTGCAGCCCATTGCCAACCTCCATTATTTGCCGCAAAATCAAAATCCAATAATTTCTTAGCAAAATAAGCCTCGCCCCAGCGCCAATCGATCAATAAATGTTTGACCAGAAAACTAGCTACAATCATTCGAACACGATTGTGCATAAAACCCGTTGCATTCAATTCTCGCATTCCAGCATCAACAATTGGGTACCCCGTTTGACCTACGCACCAAGCCTCAAATTCAAGCTCGTTATTTCGCCATTCCATGAGATCATATTCTTTTCGGAAGGCATGTCCTTCCGAAACATGTGGAAAATGATGTAATATAGAAAAGTAAAAATCGCGCCAGATTAATTCATTTAACCAAGTTTCTGATAAATCTACTGCCCGTTTGACCAATGAGCGTATGGAAAGAGTTCCAAATCGTAAATGCACCGACAAACGAGAAGTCGCCCCTTTTGCCGGAAAATCTCTTTGGGCCTGATAGTCCAGAATCAATTCTGATGAAACGCTTTTGATTGGAAATTCTATACCCGAAACTTCAAATCCTAAACTTTTTAATGAAGGCAAATCTTGCTGAATTGACACATAATTTTGAAGACTTCCCGATGGAAACAATGAAAAGTGTTGCTGGGAAAGCTTCTCTTTCCACTTTCGAGCAAAAGGAGTAAATACGGTATAAGGAGTATTTTGACCGCTTAAGACCTCATCCTTTTCAAAGATAACCTGATCTTTATATGAATAAAATTGTATTGAATTTTGCCCTGCCCATTGTTTAATGTGTTCATCTCGTTCACGTGCATATTTCTCATAATCGTGGTTACAGTATATGGCTTGAATATCAAATTGTTCCACTAAACTTTTAAAAGCTTCAAGTGGGCTTAAATGAAGTACCCGAATGGATGAACCAACGGAAAGCAATTTTTCTTGTAAATCCTGGAGGGCAGATAAAATAAATTCAACGCGGGCATCGGCTTTTGAAGAAAGCCTTAATAAGATATTGGGATCAAATATGAAGACAGGTAAAACAGGCCATGGACCCTTTAATGCCTGATATAATCCATGATTATCTTCTAAACGCAAATCGCGTCTAAACCAAAATACAGATATTTTCTGTTTCACTGAGCTATGTTTTTTAACTTAACAAGCCACAATCTTAATTGTTTGAAAAATATGTCTTGACAAGCCCCCCTTGAAAAGTGTATATTTGCAAATTCAATTCTTATGCCAAAAGTAGAAATCCTTTTAGCAGCATTTAACATAAACCCATCCGAATGAAATTATCTGAATTCAGATTTGATTTACCCCAAAGCTTAATCGCTTTAAATCCAACCGATAACCGTGAAGATGCACGTATGATGGTGGTGAACCGTAAAGAAAAAACGATTGAACATAAGAAATTTACTGATATCGTCGATTACTTTGGCGATGGCGATGTTTTAGTTACGAATAACACAAAAGTATTCCCTGCGCGTCTTTATGGAAATAAAGAGAAAACTGGTGCTCAAATTGAGGTATTCTTGCTTCGCGAATTAAATCGCGAACACCGCCTTTGGGATGTATTAGTTGATCCTGCTCGTAAAATTCGAGTTGGCAACAAATTATATTTTGGAGATTCTGACCTTGTTGCAGAGGTTATTGACAATACCACTTCACGTGGAAGAACAATTCGCTTTCTATATGATGGCGATCACGAAGCGTTGATGCAAGCGATTCACGAATTGGGTGAGACTCCCCTTCCGGATGAAATTCGTTTCAAACGTGCCGCAACTGAAGATGATCGCGAGCGTTTTCAAACCATTTATGCGGAACATGTAGGTGCAGTTGCTGCCCCAACAGCAGGACTTCACTTTTCAAAAATTGTTATGAAACGCATGGAATTGAATGGTGTTCAATTCTCTCCAATCACTTTGCACGTAGGTTTGGGTACTTTCCGCCAAGTGGACGTAGAGGACTTAACTAAACACAAAACTGATTCAGAACATTTCATGATCGACCCACAAACCTGTACCTATGTTAACAACGCAATTGATAACAAAAAGCAAGTTTTAGCAATCGGAACTACCGTAATGAAGGCTTTAGAATCCTCTGTTTCTGCGAGTGGACATTTAAAACCAATCAATAGCTGGACAGATAAATTCATCTTCCCACCATATGAATTCAAGATTCCTACGGCTCTATTGACCAATTTCCATTTACCTGAATCGATTTTATTAATGATGGCTTCGGCATTTGGCGGATATGATTTAATCCAAGAGGCCTACAAGCAGGCGATTAAGGAGAAATACCGTTTCTTCAGTTATGGCGACGTGATGTTAATCATCTAAATTTAAAAAGGGTTTGTTTTGAGAAAAATAGCAATCATTGTAGCGGGAGGTTCTGGTCAGCGAATGAACAGCGCCGTCGCGAAACAGTTTTTGCTACTTCAAAACAAACCCATTTTATTTCATACGCTTCGTGCCTTTAAGTCCGCAGATCCCAGCACAGAACTTCGCGTAGTCCTTCCAGAAAATCAAATCAGTTACTGGAATTCACTCTGTGAAAAATTCCCAGAAATAAGGATAGAAACCCCGCACCAAGTAATAATAGGCGGTGAAACCCGTTTTCACTCGAGTAAAAATGGAATCGACTCCATTGATACTTCAGAAGAATGCCTAGTAGCAATTCATGATGGAGTAAGGCCGTTAATTTTGCCTGAAACAATTAATCAAGCCTTCAAAATGGCAGAGAAAAAAGGGAATTGCGTTGTTTCTGTTTCAAGCAAAGATTCGATACGACTGTGGGATGCGCGTGCGAATGTATACAAATCTGTGCTACGCAATGAGGTAAAAATCATACAAACACCCCAGATTTTCGAAATTAATTCCCTCAAAAAAGCTTTCAAACAGGCCTATTCTCCCCTTTTTACAGACGATGCGAGTGTCTTAGAGGCGAATGGAGAAAGCATATATTTGATGGAAGGAGAATATTCCAACTTAAAAATTACTACCCCAGAAGATTTATTGGTGGCAGAATCGATATTACAACCTAAGTAAACCTATGAATAAGACCTGGAATTGGATTGCAAATCAAATTTTGGCCTATAAAGTAGCAATATTAATTGCAGTAAGTGCTTTGACCGTTGCATTGGTCTTTGAAGCAAGCCAAATACAACTGAGTTATGAACTAGCGAAAATCCTACCAAAATCAGATAAACGATTTCAATTATATGAATCGTTTAAACAGAAATATGGCGAAGATGGCAACATCATGGTTATCGGGCTTGAAAACCCCGATTTATTCACGCCCAAAGAATTTGATGCCTGGAACAAATTATACCGTGATGTTAAAAATCAAGCTGGAATAAAATCCATATTGGCATTACCCAATTTACCTGTGCTCTATTTGGATAGTACAGCACATCAATTCAAATCGAAATTAGCCTACGATGGTGATTCAACTAGCTCGCAAATCGCATTAGATTCGTTAAAATCCACTTTAGGAAATTTACCCATTTACCGTAATTTCCTATATACGGAAGATCTAAAGGTTCACATGATGTTAATTACCTTGGATCAAAAGACGATTAATAATAAAAACAGAATCCAATTAGTTAGAAATATTAAAAAGTTAGGGGATGAATATGCCAAAAAATCCAAACATCCCATTCACTTCTCTGGAATGCCCTTTATTCGGACGGAATTAACGGCACAAGTAACTAACGAGCTTGTCTTATTTTTAGGCTTAGCCATCTTAATAACCTCCTTGATTCTATTCTATTTTTTCAGATCGATTCAAGTTGTTTTCTTTGCACTCATTGTCATCTTGATAGGTATAGTCGCATCGTTAGCGACCATCGTTATTTTCGGCTTTAAAATCACTTTATTATCAGGCTTGATACCTCCGTTAATTGTGGTAATAGGTGTGCCAAATGCCATCTTCTTATTAAACAAATACCACGAAACCTACCTGATAACGCAAAACAAAGAGGCTTCGCTGATTGAAAGTACGAGCACGGTAGGTCGGACCTTGTTTTTGGCCAACCTAACGACATCCATCGGTTTTGGCGTTTTTGCCTTTACTGGTTCTGCCCTATTGGTCGAATTTGGAATCGTGGCCGCGCTGAATGTCATGTTGACATTTTTAATTTCCTTATTACTCATTCCTATTTTCTTCAGTTACCTAAATCCTCCCAAACCAAAGGATTTAGCACATTTTGAGTCAAAACGAATTAATCTACTGTTGACAAAGATCGAAACGTGGGTTTTCGGTCATCGAAAATTCATTTACGGAATTATTGCAGCTATTTTAGTCGTTTCCGTTTATGGCCTAACTAAAATTGAGGCCGTTGGTTACATCGTTGACGACCTACCTCGTGACAATGCCATTTATACTGATTTAAAGTTTATTGAGAAACACTTCAAGGGCGTCATGCCATTTGAGATATCCATAGATGCGCATGAACCAGGCAGAGCTTTAACTCCCGAAATCTTGGCAAAAATGAAGCGAACAGAAAAACTGTTAGCGAAATACCCAGAATTCACACAAGGCCTATCTTTACTCACTGCAACTAAATATCTATACCAAGTATACCGAGGTGGTCATCCGAAATATTATACCTTACCTGGAATAGATGAGTTAGCAAAACTCAAAGAGTACAACAGTAGCCTTGACGGAAAGAACAACCTATTCAATGGCTTTTTAGATAAAGAAAAACGCTTTACTCGCATCAGTTTTCAGATGGCTGATGTAGGGACTGTTCGTACGAAGCAACTTTTCGATGAGATCCAACCTAAAATCGATAGTATTTTCCGCAGTGATGTAGAATCTGGAGAAATATTGCCTGCTTCAGATAAACGCGTTTACGATGCCAAAGTCACTGGGAATTCTGTTATCTATGCGTTTCAAACAGAATATCTTCAAAAGAACTTAATCGAAAGTACATTTACCGCCATTTTCCTTATTTGTATGCTCATGGGATTTTTGTTTAAGAGTTGGAAAATGATCATCATCTCCACATTACCGAGCTTAATTCCATTAATCATTACGGCAGGTTTAATGGGGTATTTCCACATTGCATTAAAACCAAGTACCATTCTAATCTTCTCCATTGCCTTTGGTATTTCCAGCGATGGAACCATATATTTCTTGACACGTTACAAAGAGGAGTGGTTGAAAAATGCCAAAAATGTAAAATTAGCCGTTCAAATTACCATTCAAAAAACGGGTGTTTCCATGTTTTACACTGCGATGATACTGTTTTTTGGTTTCTTTATTTTTACGGCTTCAACCTTTAAAGGGACACAAGCTTTAGGCGTTTTAGTATCCATCACATTATTGATGGCCATGATCTGCAATTTGATTTTATTACCCGCATTTCTCATGGGGATGAATAAAAAAGAAATCGAAGATTTAATCGAAGAGGTATAATGGAGGAAAAGAAATCCATATACACGCTTCAATTTTGGCTTTTAAGCCTCAGTAATTTTCTATTTTCTGCGAGTTTCTCAATGATTATCCCTGAATTGCCCGATTACCTGGCGAGCATGGGCGGCAAAGAATACATCGGTTATACGATTGCCTTATTTACGCTGACCGCGGGATTAAGTCGGCCTTTTTCGGGTAAACTCACCGACCACATCGGACGTGTGCCTGTCATGGCGTTCGGTTCGATTGTTTGTTTTATCTGTGGTGGACTTTATCCGCTGATTCACACCGTACAAGGATTTTTATTTTTGAGGTTCTTACATGGCATGTCTACGGGTACAAAACCCACAGCCACAGCTGCTTATGTCGCGGACATCATCCCGGAAAATAGAAGAGGCGAAGCACAAGGAGGCTTGGGTATTTTTACCGCCACTGGAATGTCCATGGGCCCAGCCATAGGTAGTTATTTGGCTTCTGCGTATGGACTCCGAGAAATGTTTTGGATTTCATCTTTGTTTGCTTTGTTTTCCATCCTCATCCTCATGCGCATGAAGGAAACATTACCACCCGCCATGAAATCTAAATTCTCTTGGAAATTATTTAAGATATCCTGGACAGATGTATTTGAGCCTCATATTCTTCCTGTTTTTTGGGTCATGCTTTTCGTTTCCTTTTCTTCAGGGGTAGTTATTACCTTATTGCCCGACATCTCCAAAAACATCGGATGGCATAATAAGGGTCTCTATTTCACGATTTATACGATCGCTTCCATCTTAGTCAGAATCTTTTTTTCGAAGACTTCCGACCAGTATGGCCGAATTCCAGTGCTAATTGTATCTTCTATAATTTTAGCCGCTTCCATGGGCGTGATGCTCATACAACTGAATACTTACACCGTTATCTTGTCGGCCGTTTTATTTGGGTTTTCTTGGGGTTTCAATACACCCACATTGGCCGCATGGACTACAGACTTAGCCAATAAAAATCACATGGGACGTGCGATGGCAACCATGTACATAGCATTAGAGGTTGGCATTGGTTTAGGTGCATTCTTTGCCGGTATGATTTACAAAGGACTTCAAGAACGTATTCCTGTCCCTTTTGCCATATCTAGTATTTTGGCAATCATCGCATTTTTCCTATTGTTGAATTATCACAAAAACTGGCAAAATAATGGACTTTAATGACTATTTAATCAGCAAAAACATTGCTCCCGCTCCATTTAAAGATTCTGCAATAGACTTATATTTGATTTGGGAAATGGCATTTAAGCAAATGCATGAAAACAGCTTTACGAATCAATACAAGTTTCAATTGAATAAAATCCGTCGTAAATACCCGCTAAAAACCGAATTTTAAGCGTTTATATTTTGCACTTTTCTAATTTATTGCTACATTATTCAAATAAACAATACATTGGTTTAATTGAAAGATACAAATCGTAGAAATTTGTATTCAGAAATTTTTAACAAAAGATATGCAAGCAAGTGATTTAGAAAATCTGTTTCCCAAGGCAGCAGATATCCCCAAAGAATTTGATTTAACACAACCCATCGAACAACGTGAGTATTTAGTCAATGGAGAGATGCGTAAATGGTCGGGCAAAACACAAGATGTTTGGTCTCCTATTTATGTTCAAACGGCAAATGGCTTCGAACAAAAACGCATTGGATCTTATCCAATAACCGATGCGACAGATGCCATGGAAGTTTTATATGCTGGCGTAAAGGCATACTCCAATGGACGTGGCGAATGGCCCTCGATGTCAGTAAGCCAACGAATTGAATGTGTTGAAAAATTCACTCAAAAGATGATTCAAAAGCGTGATGAGGTAGTAAAACTTCTCATGTGGGAAATCGGTAAATCTTTAGGGGATTCACAAAAAGAATTTGATCGTACTGTTCAATACATCTATGATACAATTGGTGCATTGAAAGACATTGATCGTACATCTTCAACATTCTTAATTGAAGACGGGATTATTGGTCAGGTGCGTCGTTCTCCTTTAGGAGTTGTATTGTGTATGGGACCATTTAACTATCCCTTAAATGAAACCTTTACAACCCTTATTCCTGCATTAATCATGGGTAATACTGTGCTTTTCAAACCACCGAAACACGGCACTTTATTGCACTACCCCTTATTAGAGGCATTCAAAGATTCATTCCCAGCAGGTGTGATCAATACGCTTTATGGTCGGGGAAATTCAATCATCCCACAATTGATGGAATCAGGCAAAATTGATGTGTTAACCTTAATTGGTTCTTCCAAAGTTGCGGATAAATTGAAAAAAATGCACCCGAAAGTGAATCGTTTACGTGCTATCTTAGGCCTAGATGCTAAGAATGCGGCGATTGTAACCGAAAGTGCACAATTGGATGTAGCTATCAATGAATGTTTATTGGGCTCACTTTCGTTTAATGGACAGCGTTGTACGGCGGTGAAAATCATATTCGTTCACAAATCATTAGCAGAAGCTTTCAACAAAGGATTAGCTGAGAAAATTGAAGCATTAAAAATTGGCATGATGTGGGAACCTGGCGTTCAAATCACTCCCCTTCCAGAACCAAACAAACCTGCGTATTTGAAAGAATTGATTGAGGATGCCAAATTACACGGAGCAAAGGTGGTGAATAAGCATGGTGGTGAAAACTTCAAATCTTTATTCTTCCCAGCATTATTATATCCTGTGAACAATAAAATGAAGGTTTGGCATGAAGAACAATTTGGCCCTGTGGTTCCTGTAGTTCCATTTGAAGATATTTCAACACCAATCGATTACATTCATGAATCGTCGCATGGCCAACAAGTTGCCATTTTCGGAACAGATGTAAATCAAATTTCAGCGCTAATAGACGAAACCGTGAACCAAGTTTCTCGTGTGAATATCAATGCACAATGCCAGCGAGGACCTGATTCATTCCCATTCACGGGTCGTAAAGATTCAGCAGAAGGAACTTTGTCGGTAACAGCCGCATTACGTTCATTCTCAATCCGTACGGTCGTTGCAACGAAATCAAACCAATTGAACAAGGATTTAGTAAATCAGATTGTAGAAAACCAACAATCGAATTTCCTTTCAACCCGGTTTATTCTTTAATATTCTGTTAAAAACGAAAAATGCCTCGATTTTCATCGAGGCATTTTTTTTATGCAATCTTGTAAATATTACAATTTAGCGCGCTGTGCTTTTACTGTTGAATCCGAAATGTATTCATCATAGGTCATTAATTTATCCAAGTATCCATTAGCACCTAATTCGATGACACGATTCGCAACCGTATCGGTCAATTGGTGATCATGGCAAGTGAATAAAATAGTCCCTGTGAATTCAACCATCCCATTATTTAAGGCAGTAATCGATTCCAAATCAAGGTGATTGGTAGGCTCATCGAAAATACAAACATTTGCCCCAGACAACATCATGCGAGAGAACATGCAACGTTGTTTTTCTCCTCCAGAAATTACAGTCGATTTTTTCAATGCCTCTTCACCAGAAAATAACATACGGCCTAAGAAACCCCGAATAAAGCTTTCGTCTTTTTCATCCGAATATTGACGTAACCAATCCACTAAATTCATGGAATCATCCTTGAAAAAGGAAGCATTATCGTTTGGCAAATAGGTTTGAGTCGTGGTAACCCCCCATTTAAATTCGCCTGTCGTCGGCTTCGCCTCTCCCATCAAAATATCAAATAAGGCCGTAATCGCCAAAGAGTCTTTCGCCAAGAAAGCGACTTTATCTCCTTTGTTGATTGTGAAAGATACATTTGTAAATAAAGGAACGCCCTCTTCCGTGCTTGCCGACAAGTTTTCAACGCTTAATAGTTGGTCCCCAGCTTCACGCTCCGGTTTGAAATTAATGAAAGGATATTTACGAGAAGAAGGCTTAATATCATCAACTTGTAATTTATCCAACATTTTTTGTCGGGATGTCGCTTGTTTCGACTTCGCCACGTTAGCGGAGAAACGACGGATAAATTCTTCTAATTCTTTCCGTTTTTCATCTGTTTTCTTATTCTGGTCTTGACGTTGACGCGCAGCTAACTGAGATGATTCATACCAAAAAGTATATGTTCCTCCAAACATTTGAATTTTACCAAAATCTAAATCGGCGATGTGCGTACACACATTATCCAAGAAGTGACGATCGTGCGATACAACAATCACCGTATTTTTGAAGTTTTGCAAGAAGCCTTCTAGCCAAAGAATTGAATCGATGTCCAAGTTGTTAGTAGGCTCATCCAATAAAAGTATATCTGGATTACCAAAAAGAGCTTGGGCCAAAAGTACCTTCACTTTTTCAGAACCATTTAAATCACGCAATAAGGTATAATGAATGTCTTCTTTAATACCAAGGCCACTTAATAAGGTAGCCGCTTCTGATTCTGCTTCCCATCCGTTTAATTCGGCAAATTCCGCCTCTAAATCCGCCGCTTTGTTTCCATCTGCTTCCGTGAAGTCTTCCTTCATGTAGATCGCATCCTTTTCAAGCATGATATCATACAAGCGCTTATTTCCCATGATAACCGTTTGAAGTACCGGAAACTCTTCGAATTCAAAGTGATTTTGCTTCAAAATCGACATACGTTCACCTGGATTCATGGAAACATTTCCCGTCTGAGATTCAATCTCACCAGATAAAATCTTCAAAAAAGTAGATTTACCTGCTCCGTTTGCACCAATTAAACCGTAACAATTGCCCTCGGTAAACTTGATATTAACTTCTTCAAACAAGACTCTTTTCCCAAAGCGAAGGGAAACATTCGATACTGATAACATACGAATTGGATTAAATAAGGCGCAAAATTACGCATTTTGAGGCTAGAAAAAAATTCTATTTT
>JACCDQ010979650.1_pt1 | contig 28921 bp, 22 predicted proteins | sample 7446031 | NCBI WGS metagenome assembly JACCDQ01 (sample SAMN15323442, study PRJNA562643) | freshwater metagenome | isolation source: river surface water | place: USA:Blue River Watershed | collected 2017-08-17 | reverse complement strand
GGGGATGTCCACCAGCGCGACCTTGTGCCCCTGGGGCACCTTCTCCCGCAGCACGAGGCCCGCGCCGGGCACGCCGGCTGGCAGCAGCGTGCCTTCCGGCAATCCGCCATCGTTGGCAACGATGGCGACGTTGTCCTCGGCACGCATGCGGATGGTCAGCGGGGGACGGGGGGAAACAGCAGTCATAACCGGCGTGGCTGTAGCTAAAGTGCGAAATAGGCTTGTTGTACGTCGTCTAGTTGTCGTACAACTTACGTCACTTTAGATCGCTCTCCCGCTTCAAACCCCCGGGAAAACCCGCGCATGCACGCTCCTGTCACCCGCCGCCGGCCACGCACGCTGGCTCTCGAACTGGTCGATTCGCTCGGAGACCGCATCCGCGCGGGCCAGTTGCGGGCGGGCGACAAACTGCCCACCGAGGCGGCCATCATGGCGGAGTTCGACGTCAGCCGCACCGTCGTGCGCGAGGCCATCTCCAAGCTGCAGGCCGCGTCGCTGGTGGAAACGCGCCACGGCATCGGCACCTTCGTCATCGGCCCGGGCGACGGCCCGTCGTTCAAGATCACGCCGGAGCAGTTCAGCACGCTGCAGGACGTGATCGCCGTGCTGGAACTGCGCATCGGCCTGGAGACCGAAGCCGCCGGCCTGGCCGCGCTGCGCCGCAGCGACGAGAACCTGGCGGCCCTGCGACGCGCGCTGGACGCCGTCATCGCCGCGGTGGAGAACGGCGAGGACTCGGTCGCCGCCGACTTTCAGTTCCACCTGGAAATCGCCCGCGCCACGCAGAACAGCCATTTCACCGAGCTGATGAACACGCTGGGCGCCCAGATCATCCCGCGGGCGCGCCTGGAGAGCGCCGAACCGACCGCGCTGAGCGCCGAGCGGCTGGCCTATATGCGCCGCGTGAATGCCGAACACGAAAGCATCCTGGACGCCATCGCGAGCCAAGATGCCGAATCGGCGCGCGCCGCCATGCGCACGCACCTGAGCAACAGCCGCGAACGCCGCCGCCGCGCGCAGGCCGAGGCGGGCTGAGCCCGTACGGCGGCGCTCACCGGCGCCACGCCGTCGCCAGCAACCCAGCCTTGCGGGTTTCCCCCAAGTCGCTCCGATTTGACGACGGTTGTACGATGACCTACAACTAGTCTCGAGAACCCACTCGGCCATCGAGCCCCCTCACGCAACACCCACGGAGACCTGTCCATGTCGCCCCAAGAACTCAAAGCCGTCCTCGAGTCCGGCCTGCTGTCCTTCCCCCTGACCGATTTCGACGCGCAACTCAACTTCGCGCCCAAGGCCTACGCGGACCGCCTGGAATGGCTGCAACCCTACGGCGCCTCGGCGCTGTTCGCCGCCGGCGGCACGGGCGAGTTCTTCTCGCTGGAGCCGGGTGAGTACAGCGACGTCATCAAGGTGGCGCTGGACACCTGCCGTGGCCGCACGCCCATCCTCGCCGGCGCCGGTGGCGGCACGCGCGTCGCCATCCAGTACGCGCAAGAGGCCGAGCGCCTGGGCGCCCAAGGCATCCTGCTGCTGCCGCACTACCTGACCGAAGCCAGCCAGGAAGGCCTGATCGCCCACGTCGAGGCCGTCTGCAAGAGCGTCAAGTTCGGCGTGGTCGTCTACAACCGCGGCGCCTGCAAGCTGACGCCCGCCTCGCTGCAGGTGCTGGCCGACCGCTGCCCCAACCTGATCGGCTTCAAGGACGGCCTGGGCGACATCGAGAAGTTCGTCGCCATCCGCCAGACGCTGGGCGAGCGCTTCGCCTACCTGGGCGGCCTGCCGACGGCTGAAGTGTTCGCCGGTGCCTACAAGGCCATGGGCTGCCCGGTGTATTCGTCCGCCGTCTTCAACTTCATCCCGAAGACCGCGATGGAGTTCTACAACGCGCACGCTGCCAACGACACCGCGACGACCGACCGCCTGATCCGCGACTTCTTCCTGCCCTACATCGCCATCCGCAACAAGGCCGAAGGCTATGCCGTGTCGATCGTGAAGGCAGGCGCCACGCTGGTGGGCCACAGCGCAGGCCCGGTCCGCCCGCCGCTGTCGGACCTGCTGCCGGCAGAGGTCGATCAACTCGGCGCTCTGCTCGCCAAGCTGGGCCCGCAGTAACGCCCAGACAGCCCGGTTCGTCGTCTACATAAAACCAGGAGACATCGATGAAACGACTGCTGACTTCCCTGCTGCTGAGCGTTGCCGCCAGCAGCCCCGTGATGGCACAGGCCTGGCCCACGGCCAAGCCCGTGTCCTTGCTCGTGCCCTTCCCGCCCGGCGGCTCCAGCGACGCCATCGCGCGCACACTGGGCGCCAAGCTGCAGGAGTCGCTCGGCGGCAGCTTCGTCGTCGACAACCGGGGTGGCGCCGGCGGCACCATCGGCACGGCCGCAGCCAAGCGCTCGGCGCCGGACGGCTACACCGTTCTCGTCACGTCGCTGGGCCCGCTGGTCATCGGCCCGCACCTGCTGAAGAACGTCGGCTACGACCCCACCAAGGAGCTGGACTACATCACCGTCGCCGTGCAGGCGCCCAACGTGCTGGTGGTGCCGGCCGCGTCGCCGCACAAGACGCTGGCCGACGTGCTGACGCTGCTGAAGGCCGAGCCCGGCAAGATGAGCTTCGCCTCCAGCGGCAACGGCTCGAGCGACCACATCACCGCCGAGCTCTTCTGGCAGCAGACGGGCACCAGCGGCATGCACATCCCCTACAAGGGCGGCGGCCCGGTCATGACCGACCTGCTGGGCAACCAGGTGGACGCCAGCTTCATGAACATCAACACCGCATTGCCGCAGATCAAGGCCGGCAAGCTGCGAGCGCTGGGCATCACAAGTGCCAAGCGCTCGCCGGTGTTGCCCGACGTGCCGACGACCGACGAACTCGGCATCAAGGGCTTGCAGGTCTACTCCTGGCAAGGCGTGGCGGCGCCGAAAGGCCTGCCCGCCGACATCAAGGCCAAGCTGCACGGCGCCATCGTCGCCGCGCTCAATGCGCCAGACGTGAAGCCCAAGCTGCTGGAACAGGGCTTCGAGATCGTGGCCAACACACCCCAGCAGTTCACCACCTTCCAGGCTGCCGAGTTCGACCGCTGGAAGAAGGTCATCACCGATCGCAAGATCACCGCTGACTGAATGAATCCACCCCCTACCGGCTTCGCCGGCCCCCTCAAGGGGGCGCACCCGATGGACTGGCGAAGCCAGATCCATGGGTGCCGCTGGGGAAGACACTGAGCACTGGATCCACATGAGCTCCACCCCCGTCATCAAAGAGCTGCGCGTCATTCCCGTTGCCGGGCGCGACAGCATGCTGCTCAACCTCAGCGGCGCGCACGCGCCATTCTTCACGCGCAACCTGCTCATCCTGACCGACAGCGCCGGCAACACCGGCGTCGGCGAGGTGCCGGGCGGCGAGAAGATCCGCCAGACGCTGGAAGACGCGCGCCCGCTCGTGCTGGGGCAGCCGCTCGGCGCCCACCAGGGCCTGCTGCAGAAGATCCAGCAGACCTTCGCCGACCGCGACGCCGGCGGCCGCGGGCTGCAGACCTTCGACCTGCGCACCACCATCCACGCCGTCACGGCCATCGAATCAGCGCTGCTGGACCTGCTCGGCCAGCACCTGGGCGTGCCGGTGGCGGCGCTGCTCGGCGAAGGCCAGCAGCGTGACGCCGTCGAGATGCTGGGTTACCTGTTCTACGTGGGTGACCGCAACAAGACCGACCTCCCCTACGACAGCGCCCCCGGCGCCGACAACGACTGGTTCCGCCTGCGCCATGAAGTGGCGCTGACCCCCGAGGCTGTCGTGCGCCTGGCCGAGGCGGCCCGCGAGCGCTATGGCTTCAACGATTTCAAGCTGAAGGGCGGCGTGCTGCGCGGCGATGAGGAGGTGGAGGCCGTGCGCGCGCTGCACGAGCGCTTCCCCGAGGCCCGCGTGACGCTGGACCCCAACGGCGGCTGGCTGCTGAAGGACGCGATCCGCCTGGGCCGGCAGATGCGCGGCATCGTCGCCTACGCCGAAGACCCCTGCGGCGCCGAAGACGGCTTCTCGGGCCGCGAGGTGATGGCCGAGTTCCGTCGCGCCACGGGCCTGCCCACGGCCACCAACATGGTCGCCACCGACTGGCGCCAGCTCACGCACGCGCTGTCGCTGCAGAGCGTGGACATCCCGCTGGCCGACCCGCACTTCTGGACCATGGCCGGCTCGGTGCGCGTGGCGCAGACCTGCCGCGACTGGGGCCTGACCTGGGGCTCGCACTCCAACAACCACTTCGACGTGTCGCTGGCCATGTTCACGCACGTGGGCGCCGCCGCGCCCGGCAAGGTCACGGCCATCGACACGCACTGGATCTGGCAGGACGGCCAACGCCTCACGAAAGACCCGCTGCAGATCGTCGGCGGCCACGTGCAGGTGCCGAAGAAGCCGGGCCTGGGCGTGGAGCTCGACATGGCCGAGGTCGAAAAGGCCCACGCGCTCTACAAGCAATACGGCCTGGGCGCACGCGACGATGCGATCGCGATGCAATATCTCATCCCTGGCTGGACCTTCAACCCCAAGCGGCCCGCGCTGGACCGCTAACGACGAAACCACTCTGCCCGCTGCGCGCCCCTCACGGGGCAGCGCCCGGTGGCCTGGCCCCGCCAGTGCCACGGGTGCCGCCGCAGCGATCGGGCCGCAGCGCGGCCCTTCATTGAACACCTCGGAGAGTCAACGATGTACAAGAACCTCATCAACGGCGAATGGCTGGACGGCGCGTCCGTCTCCCGCAACATCAACCCGTCGGACACGCGTGACCTGATCGGCGAATACGCGCAGGCCGACGCCGCGCAGGCCGATCTCGCCATCGCCGCCGCCACGGCCGCGTTCCCGGCCTGGAGCCTGTCCACGCCGCAGCAGCGCTTCGACATCCTCGACGCCGTCGGCACCGAGATCCTGGCGCGCCGCGCCGAGCTGGGCGACCTGCTGGCCCGCGAGGAAGGCAAGACCCTGCCCGAGGCCATTGGCGAAGTCGTGCGTGCCGGCAACATCTTCAAGTTCTTCGCCGGCGAGGCGCTGCGCCCGGGCGGCGAGACCATGCCGTCGGTGCGCCCCGGCGTGGGCGTGGAGATCACCCGCGAGGCCGTGGGTGTCGTCGGCCTGATCACGCCGTGGAACTTCCCCATCGCCATTCCGGCCTGGAAGATCGCGCCGGCGCTGGCCTGGGGCAACTGTGTCGTCTTCAAGCCGGCTGACCTGGTGCCGGGCTCGGCCTGGGCGCTGGCCGAGATCCTGTCGCGCGCCGGCCTGCCCGCCGGTGTATTCAACCTGGTCATGGGCCGCGGCTCGGTCGTCGGCGAGAAGCTGCTGAAGGACCCGCGCGTGGGCGCCATCAGCTTCACCGGCTCGGTCGCCACGGGCCAGAAGGTGGCCGCCGCCGCCGTGGGCCGCATGGCCAAGTTCCAGCTCGAGATGGGCGGCAAGAACCCCATGATCGTGCTGGACGACGCCGACCTGGGCGTGGCCGTGGGTGCCGCCGTCAACAGCGGTTTCTTCTCCACCGGTCAGCGCTGCACCGCCTCCAGCCGCCTCATCGTCACCGAAGGCATCCATGACCGCTTCATCGCCGCCATGGTCGACAAGATGAAGACGCTGAAGATCGACGACGCCCGCAAGGCCGGCACCGACATCGGCCCCGTCGTCGACGCCAACCAGCTCGGCCAGGACGTTGACTACATCGGCATCGCCAAGGCCGACGGCGGCAAGCTGGCCCAGGGCGGCGAGCGCATCGAGACGAACGCGGCCGGCGCGCCGGGCTTCTACCTGACGCCGGCGCTGATCACCGAGACCACGCCCGAGATGCGCATCAACCGCGAGGAAGTGTTCGGCCCGGTCGTCAGCGTCATCCGCGCCCGCGACTACGAGCACGCGCTGGCCCTGGCCAACGACACGCCGTTCGGCCTGGCCGCCGGCATCGCGACCACCTCGCTGAAGTACGCCACGCACTTCAAGCGCCATTCGCAGGCCGGCATGGTCATGGTCAACCTGCCGACGGCAGGTGTCGACTATCACGTGCCGTTCGGCGGCCGCAAGGGCAGCAGCTATGGCCCGCGCGAGCAAGGCCGCTACGCCGCCGAGTTCTACACCACCGTGAAGACGGCCTACACCCAGGCCTGATTCCCTTTTCAGGTGCAGCCGCCCAGCAGAAGGCGGCGCCGCCGCATTCCCCGGAGACATTGATGAACACCACCACCGCCTCGCTGGCCCAGGCCGGCAGCGCCGCGCGCACGAAAAAGCGCTACCTCATCCTCGCGATGCTGTTCGTCGTCACGACGATCAACTACGCCGACCGCGCCACGCTGTCCATCGCCGGCCCGGCGCTGTCCAAGGAGTTGGGCATCGACGCCGTGACGATGGGCTACATCTTCTCGGCCTTCGGCTGGTCCTACGTCATCGCGCAGCTGCCCGGTGGCTGGCTGCTGGACCGTTTCGGCTCCAAGCGCGTCTACGCGGCCAGCATCCTGCTGTGGTCCATCTTCACGCTGCTGCAGGGCGGCATCACCTTCCTGACGGCCACCGTCGGCACCGCCGTCACGACGCTGTTCGCGCTGCGCTTCCTCGTGGGTGCTGCGGAGGCGCCGTCCTTCCCGGCCAACGGCCGCATCGTCGCGAGCTGGTTCCCGGCCAACGAGCGCGGCACGGCCTCGGCCATCTTCAACTCGGCGCAGTACTTCGCGACCGTGCTGTTCGCGCCGCTGATGGGCTGGATCACGCACAGCTTCGGCTGGCCGGCGGTCTTCGTCGTCATGGGCCTGCTGGGCGTGGTGCTCAGCGCGGTGTGGCTCAAGACCATCTACACGCCGCGCACGCATCCCACCGTCAACAAGGCCGAGCTGGACTACCTCGCCGCCGGCGGTGCCCTCGTCAACATGGACGAACCCGGCACGCAAAGCCGCAGCTTCGCGCCCAATTCGCCCAAGCTGAACTACATCAAGCAGCTGCTCTCCAACCGCATGCTGATGGGCGTTTACGTGGGCCAGTACTGCATCACGACGCTGACCTACTTCTTCCTGACCTGGTTCCCCGTCTACCTGGTCAAGGAACGTGGCATGTCCATCCTGAACGCCGGCTTCGTCGCCGCGCTGCCGGCCATCTGCGGCTTCGCTGGCGGCGTGCTGGGCGGGCTGATCTCGGACGGCCTGCTGCGCCGGGGAAAGAGCCTGACCTTCGCCCGCAAGACGCCCATCGTCATCGGCATGCTGCTGTCCACCAGCATGATCCTGTGCAACTACGTCGACAGCGCCGCCGTCGTCGTGGCCATCATGTCGCTGGCCTTCTTCGGCAAGGGCCTGGGCGCTTTGGGCTGGGCCGTCGTGTCCGACACCTCGCCCAAGGAGATCTCGGGCCTGTCGGGGGCGCTGTTCAACACCTTCGGCAACACCGCCGGCATCACGACGCCCATCGTCATCGGCTACCTGATCAAGGGCACGGGTTCGTTCAACGCGGCCCTGGTGTTCGTCGCCGCGAACGCGCTGGTGGCCGTGTGCTGCTACCTGTTCGTCGTCGGCGAGATCAAGCGCTTCGAACTCAGGAAGGGTCTTTGACCCACTTGGCGGCCCACGCGTCGTAGGCCGCCAGCGCCTTCGACGGCCCGCTGCCCCACCAGTTGTAGCCGTTGCGGCGCTCCAGGCTGAGGTCGTTGACGTCGTCGTGCAGGCTCTTGTCGCGGTCACCGAAGACCGGCTGCAGCGTGACGGCGTCGTAGTAGCGGGCCCACAGCGGCCCGGCACCGGGCCGCTTGACCAGGCGGCGCCCCTCGGCGTCGTCCACCTTGCCCCAGGCGCGATCGCGCACCGCCAGTTGCCGCAGCGTGGCGATGCCGCCCTTCACGGCCGCCACGACGGCCGGCGACGGCTGGGGCAGGTTCATCAGGTAGATCAGCGCGCGGGCGCTTTCGCTGCTGCTCAGCGCCGGCGGCTCGTAGTTGCGCGCCGACTGCGGCGTCAGCGTCAGCGCGTCATGTTGCTGACCCCACAGCGCCGGCTTGCCGTTGACACGTATCTGCATGGCCAGCAGCAGTTGCAAGGCCTTCGCTTCGGCCGCTGCCGCCGCGGTCTTCAGCGCCGGCGACACGAAACCCAGGTCCGCCTCGCCGCGCACCACCATGCCCATCAGCTCGGCCACCTCGACGAAGGCGTCGTCGTTCATCGTGATCGCGTCGTGATAGCCGCCCTGCAACGGCCACACCTGCGGCCAGCCGCCGTTCGGAAACTGCGCCGCCAGCAGATAGGCCAGCCCGCGCTGGGCCGCCTGGCGGTAGGGCTCGCCGGCCTCGCCCGGGAACTGGGCCGCGACACGGGCCAGGAAACGGATCTCGGTGATCGTCGCGTCGTTGTCGATGGTGCCGACGTAGCTCCACTGCGGGTCGTGCGCGAGGTCGTAGTCACCAGCCGTCGCGCGCTTGGAGTTGTTGTCCGCCACGTAGGCCTGGCCGCGCTCGCGCGGCGCCGCATCGCGCGGCTGGTTCTTGCCCCAGCCGCCGGCCGGCGTCTGGAAGCTCAGGATGTTGCGCGCGACGAGCAATGCCGCCTCGCTGGCATACCAGGCGCCCGGCTTGTCCAGCGGCATGCTGCCTTCGCTGTGGCCCCCCGCCGGCGTGGGCGGCAGTGTCTCCAGGCCCTTGCGCTCGGCCGCCAGTGCCGCACGGTCGGCCGCGCGCTGCGCGTCGGATCGGGCCAGATAGGCGGCCCACGGGCCGCGCTCGGCGTCCGCAAGCGCCGCCACGCGTTGCGCGGTCAGCGACTCGGCCGGCGGAATGGTGCCGATCTGCGCCGCGAAGACCGACGACGAGAGTGCCAGGGCAAGCAGGGTGAGGCGGCGAGCAGCGGGCATGGCACACGGTGAAGTTGACGGTGGACGGCAATCTACCGGCTCGGCGCGGGCCGGAGCGCGCTAATCTGGCGCCGCTCACACAGTTGATCGACACATGATTCATCAAGCGCGTTTTCTGGGCCTCGCCGCCCTGCTGGCGGTCACGGGCTGCGCCATCCGGCCCGCGACACCGCCGGTGCCGCCGCCGACTGGCGTGCAGCAGGCCTGGGTCCAGGCCGTCGCCGGGCCAGGCTGGGTCGTGCGGGCCCTGACGGGCGACGCCTGCCCGACACTGCGCTGGAGCGGCGGCACGGCGGCGATGCAGGAGCGCGCCAGCCCGGGCGAGCAGCCCGCCCCGCCCGGCAACGTGCAGCCCGAGCGCAAGCCGACCCACTTCATGCTGCGCGCCTGCGAGGCCCCCTGGCCGGCCACGGCCGCGAGCCTGCAGGTCGGCACCATCACGCTGAACGCGCCCGCGCCCGAGATCCGCCGCATCGTCGTCATGGGCGACACGGGCTGCCGGCTCAAGGCATCGGCGCAAGACTTCCAACCCTGCAACGACCCCGCCGCCTGGCCCTTCCCGCGTGTGCTGGCCCGCGCGCTGGCGCACAAGCCCGACCTGGTCGTGCACGTCGGCGACTACCACTACCGCGAAAGCCCCTGCCCCGATGCGCCCGCCGGCAAGGCCAGCGTCGCCTGCGCCAACAGCCCCTGGGGCTATGGCGACGACGCCTGGCAGGCCGACTTCTTCCAGCCCGCGCGCGCGCTGCTGGCCGCCGCCCCCTGGGTGTTCGTGCGCGGCAACCACGAGGCCTGCGCCCGCGCCGGCCAGGGCTGGCTGCGCTACCTCGACCCAACGCCCGGGGCGGCGCGCAAATGCGGTCCCGGGCAGGACGGCGTCGACGACAGCGACTTCACCGAGCCCTTCGCGGTGCCGCTGTCGCCGCGCAGCCAACTCATCGTGTTCGACTCTGCGGAGGTCGGCAGCGCCACGCCGGCGGCTGGCTCGGCGGCCTGGCTGCGCTGGCGCGGCCAGCTCGACACCGTCGCCACGCTGGCGGGCCAGAGCGCGCAAAGCCTGTTCGTCAGCCACCACCCGAGCCTGGCCTTCAGCCCCAGCGCCAATGGCACGCCTGGCCCGGTGCTCTCGGGCCTGACGCCCTTGCTCCAGGATGCCTTCGGCGCGCGACTGCTGCCGCCGGGCGTGCTGGCCTCCGTGCACGGCCATCTGCACATCCACGAAGCGCTGGGCTTTGCCACCAACCAGCCGGCCAGCTTCGTCATCGGCAACGGCGGCTCGGCCGCCTCCGGTCGCATCGACGCCCGCGCCGCGCTGCGCGCCGAGCCCCAACCCGGCGCCCGGCTGGAGACCTTCCAGAGCCACACCGACTTCGGCTTCGCGCTGCTGACCGCCACGCCCCAGGGCTGGCTGATGCACGCCTTCGACACGCTGGGGCAGCCGCAGGCCACCTGCGTGCTGGCCGGGCAGAAGCTGCGCTGCTGAAACGAGCCGGCCCAACACCGCCTGCCAGCCGTAACGCTCGCGCAATTCATCACTGCGACTTCAATTTGAAGGGTTTCTGCGGGGTAAATCGCCCTTGGGGTACAAACCCCCTCGCTACACTAGCTTTACCTGTCAAGACGTATTTGCAGGATCACGTTGATAGAGGACTCGGCCTCATGAGCTCCAAATTGAAAGTCGCCGGTTGGGTTGCCCTCGGTGCCGTCGCAGGTGCCCTGACGACGATGCAGCTGCAGGCCAACGCCCGCAGCAGCCTGTCCCCGTTGCCGCTGGACGAGATGCAGCAGCTCGCTGCGGTATTCGGCCTCGTCAAGGCCGAATATGTCGAGCCGGTCGACGAGAAGAAACTCATCAATGACGCCATCGGCGGCATGGTGTCCGGGCTCGATCCGCATTCGCAGTTCTTCGACAAGAAGAGCTTCAAGGAATTCCGCGAAGGCACCTCCGGCAAATTCGTCGGCGTGGGCATCGAGATCGGCATGGAAGACGGCCTGGTCAAGATCGTCTCGCCCATCGAAGGCTCGCCCGCCTTCCGCGCCGGCCTGAAGAGCGGCGACCTGATCAGCAAGATCGACGACACGGCCGTGCGCGGCCTGTCCATCGACCAGGCCGTCAAGAAAATGCGCGGCGAACCGGCCACCAAGGTGTCGCTGACGATCTACCGCAAGTCCGAGAACCGCAGCTTCCCGGTCACGATCACCCGCGAAGAGATCAAGGTGCAGAGCGTGCGCGCCAAGGTCGTCGAGCCCGGCTACGCCTGGCTGCGCGTGAGCCAGTTCCAGGACCGCACCGTCGACGACTTCGCCAAGAAGCTCGAAGAGATCTACAAGCAGGAGCCCCACCTCAAGGGCCTCGTGCTGGACCTGCGCAACGACCCGGGCGGCCTGCTGGACGGCGCGGTAGCCATCTCCGCCGCCTTCCTGCCCAAGGGCGTCGAGGTCGTGTCGACCAACGGCCAGATCCCCGAGTCCAAGGCCAGCTACAAGGCCACGCCCGACGACTACCGCCGCCGTGGCGGTGACGATCCGCTCCGGAAGCTGCCGGCCGCGCTCAAGAGCGTGCCGCTGGTGGTGCTGGTCAACGAAGGCTCGGCCAGCGCCAGCGAAATCGTCGCCGGCGCGCTGCAGGATCACCACCGCGCCACCGTCATGGGCGCCCAGACCTTCGGCAAGGGCTCGGTGCAGACGGTGCGGCAACTCGGCCCGGATACCGCGATCAAGATCACGACCGCGCGCTACTACACGCCCAGCGGCCGCTCCATCCAGGCCAAGGGCATCGTGCCCGATGTGGCCGTGGACGAAACCGCCGACGGCAACGTGTTCGCCGCGCTGCGCACCCGCGAGGCCGACCTTGAGAAGCACCTGAACAACGGCCCCGAGGGCGAGGACAACGAAGCCCGCCAGAAGGCCCGCGAGGAAGCCCGCGCCAAGCTGGAAGCCGAGTACGCGAAGCGCGCCGAGCCGCCCAAGCCGCTGCCGGAATTCGGCTCCCCCGAGGACTTCCCGCTGGTGCAGGCGCTGAACAAGCTCAAGGGCCAGCCCGTCATCGCATCAAAGGCGCCGTTGGAGCGCAAGGCTGAGGCGAAGAGGGCCGAGTAAGTCGGAAGCTCTGAGCACACCGAATTTGAAACGGGCCTCTGCGTGAGGCCCGTTTTCTTTGGTGGTTGCTTTTGCGAGGAGCCTTTCTACTCGGTGCCGTGTTGCCGGGAGTCCCGCCCGGCGGCGGGGTAACTTTCTTCTGTCTTGCCAGAAGAAAGTCACCAAAGAAGAGGCGCTGAACCGCACACGATCGCGGCGCCGCCAGGAGCTGCGCGCGAAAACGGCCACCTGTACGGCGCGCAGATGCGAACCGCTGCGCTCTCGCGTCTGACTTGTCACGAGAGCGCGCCATCGCCGCACCTGCCCGTCCGACGCGCGGCTGCACGCCGTGCTCATCAAAACAGCCCCATGCAGCGCCGCCGGCGGCGCGGCTGTTCGGTACTTCGGCTGCCTACCGTCGGCGTGCAGCCGCGCATTAAGCGGGGTGCTGGGCCGAGCATTGCTGCGCTGGACAAGTGGTGGGCGAGAGCGCAGCGGTTCGCGTCGGGGCGCTTCCCAGTTCGAGCATCGCAAGCGCGTTGTCTCGCTCGAGTGCGGATTGCGTTGGCGCCTCTTCTTTGGTGACTTTCTTCTGGCGCCGCAGAAGAAAGTTACCCGCCCGCCGGGGCGGACTCCCGGCAACTCGGCACCAAGTCACAAAGGCTCCTCACCCAAGTAACCCTAGATCCGGCAGTTGACCGCTCGCTACGCATCGAAACGCGAGCCGCATCAACGCCTTGCGTTTGCGGCGGCGTTCACCACTTCGGTGGGCAGCGCTGCATGCCCGCTGGGCTGGCGCTTCGTGGCGCTGGCCGCGTTGCTTCTCCTCGTGGGCTCGAGCCCACTTCGTCGTCGCGCCTTGCCAGCGCCCCGCCTCGCCCGCCCCTCGGGCTTGCCCAACTGCCGGATCTAGGGTAACCCGAAGCAATTCACCGGCTCACCGGCGACGAGTAAACGCCAAGGCACCCAAAGCAGCCACCGCGCCCAGCACCGGCACCGCCCGCCAACCCAGATGCGCCAGCAGCACGGAACCCAACGCCGCCCCGCTCGCCATGCCCGCAAACATGGCGCTGACCAGCACCGCGTTCAGCCGGCTGCGCGAGGCCGCGTCGAGCGCATAGATCACGCTCTGGTGCGAGACCAGCGCAGCCTGCACGCCGAGGTCGAACACGACGGCCACCGCGACGAGCAGCCACAGCGATGCGGGCGCCAGCGCCTCGACACAGAAGGCCACCAACACCAGCAGCGCGCCGATGCGGATGACGGCCTGCGGCCCGCGCCGGTCAGCAATGCCGCCGGCCAGCGGCGCGGCGAGCGCGCCTGCCGCACCAGCCAGCCCGAAGGCACCGGCCACCGCACTGCCCTGGCCGAAGTCGGGCCCTGCCAGCACCAGCGCCAGCGTCGACCAGAACGCACTGAACGCCACGCTCAGCAGCCCCTGCGCCAGCGCCGCACGGCGCAGCGCCGCGTGGCGCCTCCACAGGCCCGCCATCGACGCCAGCAACGAGCCATAGCCCGCCTGCGTCGCCGGCACGAAGCGCGGCAGCCCACGCCACAACAGCGGGATCAGCGCCGCCACGGCCACGGCAGCGGCCCCATACACCCAGCGCCAGCCCGCCACGGCCGCCACGGCGCCCGACGCCACGCGCGACAGCAGGATGCCCAGCAGCAGCCCCGTCATGACCTGCCCGACGCGCTTGCCGCGCTGGGCCTCAGGGGCCAGCGTGGCCGCGGCGGGCACGAGATCCTGGGCCAGCGTGCCGGCCAGGCCGATGACCACGCTCGCGGCGCACAGCGCCGCGAAGCCTGGCGCGACGGCCGCGAACAGCAAGGCAGCCACCAGTGCGGCCGCCTTGGTGACGATGATGCGCCGGCGGTCGAAGCGGTCGCCCAGCGGCGACAGCAGCAGGATGGCGGCGCCGTAGCCGAGTTGGGTCAGCGTGGGCAGCAGGCCCACCGTGGCGCTGCCCACGCCGAACTCCGAGGCCAGCAGGCCCAGCAACGGCTGCACGTAATAGATGGATGCAACGGCCAGGCCGGTCGCCGTGGCCAGCAGCAGGGTCAGCGCGGGGCTGAGGGAGGGATTGACGGAGGGCGCCTGCGCGGCGGAGGGAGCGGGGGTCGATTGCATGGGCGGCAGTGTGACGAAGCGGCCAATACCCCGCTAGACGCAGAGCACGCAGGACTGTCATACGCTGCACGCATGAGCAAGACCGCCGACCGGCTGCAGCTGATGCAGACCTTCATTCGCATCGTCGAGGCGGGCAGCCTGTCGTCCGCGGCCCGGCAGCTGGGCACCACGCAGCCCACCGTCAGCCGGCGGCTGCAATCGCTGGAGCGACAGCTCGGCCAGCCCCTCGTGCAGCGCTCCACGCATGCGCTGCGCCTGACCGACACCGGCCAACGCGCCTACGAGCGCGCCAAGGCGCTGGCCGCCGAGTGGGAGGGCTTCGAGGAAACGCTGCGTGCGGAACCCGGCCTGCCGGAGGGCCTGCTGCGCGTGCAGGTGCCGCATGCCTTCGGCCAGGAGCATCTGATCGAGCCGCTGGTGCAGGCGCTGCAGGCCGCGCCGGCCCTGCGCGTGGAGTGGCTGCTGAACGACACGTCGCCCAACTTCGTCGAGCAGGGGCTGGACTGCGCCATCCGCGTCGGCGGCCGGCCCGAGGGCGCCGTCGTGGCCATTCCGCTGGCCAGCGTGCCCCGCGTGCTGGTGGCCGCACCGTCACTGCTGCGCGGGCGCCGCGTGAGAACGCCCGATGACCTCGCCGCGCTGCCCTGGCTGGCGATTGCGACCTTCTACCGCCAGGAGCTGCGCCTGCACCGCGACGACGGCGAAGCCACGCGCATCCCCATCCGCCCCGTCTTCGCGACCGACAGCCTCTACGCAACGCGCGAGGCGGCCCGGCTGGGCCTGGGTGCGGCGCTGCTGTCGGGCTGGGCCGTGCGCGACGACATCGCCCAGGGCCGCCTCGTGCACCTGCTGCCGCGCTGGCGCGGCGAAGCCCTGCCGGTGCGCCTGCTCTACCCCAACCCGCCGGCGCCGCCTGCGCGGCTGCGCTACTTCATCGAAGCCATGCGGCGCAGCATGGCGGCACCGCTGTGGCCCGATATGCTGACGCCATGACCGACGACGACCTGTTGCGCTACTCCCGCCACCTGCTGCTGGACGAAATCGGCATCGAGGGCCAGCAGCGGCTGCTCGACAGCCGGGCGCTGGTGATCGGCGCGGGCGGCCTGGGCTCGCCCGTGGCGCTGTACCTTGCGTCGGCCGGCGTCGGCACCATCACGCTGCTCGATCACGACACCGTGTCGCTGACCAACCTGCAGCGCCAGATCGCCCACGACATGGCCAGCCTGGGCCAGCCCAAGGTCACCTCGGCCGCCGCCCGCATGGCCGCCCTGAACCCCGCCGTGCGCGTGCGCGCGTTGCCGCTACAGGCCGACGCCACGCTGCTCGATGCCGAAGTGCCACAGGCGGACGTCGTCATCGACTGCACCGACAACTTCGCCACCCGCCACCTCGTCAACGCCGCCTGCGTGCGGCATGCCCGGCCGCTGGTGTCGGGTGCGGCCATCGGCTTCGACGGCCAGATCAGCGTCTACGACAGCCGCACCGGCACGCAGCCCTGCTATGCCTGCCTGTTCCCGCCGGAGTCCGGCTTCGAGGATGTGGCCTGCTCGACCATGGGCGTGTTCGCGCCGCTCGTGGGCATCGTCGGCAGCCTGCAGGCGGCCGAGGCGCTGAAGCTGCTGGCCGGCATCGGCGAGCCGCTCGCCGGCCGGCTGCTGATGCTGGACGGCCGCCGCATGCAGTGGAGCGAAATCGGCATCGAGCGCGACCCCGGCTGCAGCGTGTGCGGCCCTCACCATCTCGCATGATGCCCTGGCGTCCACCGTCCTTGCCGATGACCGATCCTCTGCTCGTGCAGCCCACGCTGCCCGTCCCGCCGCTGCGCATCCTGGTCGTCGACGACGACGAAAGCGTGCGCGGCAGCCTGGCCTACCACCTGGACCGCCTCGGTCACCAGATCATCGAAGCCTCCGGCGCTGCCTGGGCGCTGGAGCTGTTCGACCGTCACCGGCCCGACCTCATCCTGAGCGACGTCGTCATGCCCGAGCACGACGGCTACTGGCTGGCCCGCCAGATACGGCAGCGCGAAGCCCATTCCGGCGAATGGACGCCGGTGATCTTTCTGTCCGCACTGTCGGAGGCGACCAGCGTCGCCGACGGCATCTCCTGCGGCGGCGACGACTACCTCACCAAGCCCGTCCACCCGGTCGTGCTCGAAGCCAAGCTGCACGCGATGCAACGGCTGCGCAACATGCAGCGGCAACTGCAGGCGATGTCGCAGGAGCTGCAGCGCGCCAACGTCGAGCTGCAACGCCAGGCGGCGCACGACGCGCTCACCGGGCTGCTGAACCGCCGCGGCTTCAACGAGCAGTTGCAGGAGGCCATCCTGCTGTGCCGGCGGCTCAAGACGCCGCTGACGGTGATGCTCTGCGACGTCGACCACTTCAAGCGCTACAACGACGCGCTGGGCCACCAGTCCGGCGACGACTGCCTGCGCCAGGTGGCAACCATGCTGCGACAGCTCGCACGCCGGCCGCTCGATTCCGTGGCCCGCTACGGCGGCGAAGAGTTCGCCCTCGTGCTGCCCGACACGCCGCGCGCCGGCGCGCGCACGCTGGCCAACGCCATCACGCGGGTCTTCGCCAGCGCGGCGCTGCCGCACCCCGACTCCAGCACCGCGCCCCACATCACGCTGTCGGGCGGCTTCACCACCTGCGAGGCCGGCGCCGATGTCACCGCCGAAGTGCTGCTGAAGCTGGCCGACGAAGCGCTGTATCGTGCGAAAGCCCAGGGGCGCAACCGTTTCGTCAATCTCTAGGGCCACCCGGCGCCCGCCCGCCTCCGTCCAGCCATGAACCGCCGCATCGACCTCACCACCCGCAACTTCCCGACGGCCAAGGACGAGTGCGAATCGCTCGCCCCCCACCCCACCTACGACTCGCCGGGCAGCGCCTACGAGCTGGCGTTCAAGGACGAAGCCTTCCTGCTGCGCCAGGACATGCGCTCGGTGCGCATGCAGCTCGAACTGATGAAGCCCGAACTGCTGCAGAACGAGCAGGGCGTGAAGTCCACCATCGTCATCTTCGGCAGCGCGCGCATCCTGTCGGCCGACGCCGCCCACGCCCTCGTCACTGCGGCCGAAGCCAGCGGCGACGCCGCGCAACTGCGCATCGCGCGCAGCAAACTGGCCATGAGCCGCTACTACGAGGAGGCGCGCCGCTTCGCGCAGATCGTCACCACCAGCTGCGCCGAGCGCGGCCGGCCGGTGGTCATCGCCACCGGCGGCGGCCCCGGCATCATGGAGGCCGGCAACCGCGGCGCCCACGAGATGGGCGGCAAGAGCGTGGGGCTGAACATCGTGCTGCCGCATGAGCAGTACCCCAACCCCTACATCACGCCGGAGCTGTGCTTTCGCTTCCACTACTTCGGCCTGCGCAAGATGCACTTCCTGATGCGCTCCATCGCGCTGGTGTGCTTCCCCGGCGGCTACGGCACGCTCGATGAGCTCTTCGAGACGCTGACGCTGATCCAGACTGGCAAGAGCCGCCGCCGCCCCATCCTGCTGTTCGGACGCGATTTCTGGACCCGCCTCCTCAACGTCGACCTGCTGCTGGAGACCGGCATGATCAGCCCGGGCGACGAGCAGTTATTCCATTATGTCGAGACGGCCGAGGAGGCCTGGGCCGTGCTCGAATCCGAACCCGAGTTGTCCAGCATTCACACACCATGACCTCACTGCGCAATGTTTCCCTGATCGGCGCCCCCACCGACGTCGGCGCTGGCGCGCGCGGCGCCGGCATGGGCCCGGAGGCCATCCGCGTCGCCGGCCTGCGCGAAGCGCTGCGCGGCCGCGGCGTCGACGTGCTCGACCGCGGCAACCTCGCCGGCCCGTCCAACCCGTGGCAGCCGCCGGTGGATGGCTATCGCCACCTCGACGAAGTCGTCGCCTGGAACCGGGCCGTGCATGACGCCGTCTACAGCGAACTCAAGACGGGCCGCATGCCCATCCTGCTGGGTGGCGACCACTGCCTGGGCCTGGGCTCCATCGCCGCCGTGGCCCACCATTGCCGCGACGTCGGCAAGAAGCTGCGCGTGCTGTGGCTTGACGCCCATGCCGACTTCAACACCAGCGCGCTGACCCCCAGCGGCAACATCCACGGCATGCCGGTGGCCTGCCTGTGCGGCTTCGGCCCCAAGGAGCTCATCGAGATCGGCGGCCATGTGCCGGCCATTCAGGCGAAGTGGGTGCGCCAGATCGGCATCCGCAGCGTCGACGAAGGCGAGCGCCGTTTCGTGCATGAGCATGACCTGGAGGTCTTCGACATGCGCTTCATCGACGAGATGGGCATGCGCCACACGATGGAGCTGGCACTCGCGACGCTGGACGACAACACCCACCTGCACGTCAGCTTCGACGTCGACTTCCTCGACCCCGTCATGGCGCCCGGCGTGGGCACCACGGTGGGCGGCGGCCCGACCTACCGCGAAGCCCATCTGTGCATGGAGATGATCCACGACACCGGCCGCCTGGCGTCGCTGGACGTCATGGAGCTGAACCCGGCGCTGGACGAGCGCAACAAGACCGCCCTCGTGGCCGTGGACCTCATCGAGTCGCTGTTTGGCAAGAGCACCTTGATGAGGAAATGAGCTTGCCCTGCTGACGCAGACGGCAAGAGCACCTTGATGAGGAAATGAGCTTGCCCTGCTGGCGCAGACGGCAAGAGCACCTTGGAGAGGAAATGAGCTTGCCCGGCTGCCCCTGGCGGCAGGGCCCGCTTGATGAGGAAGTAAGTAAGTTTTCCCGTTTCCCGCGCGCCGAAACCCGCGAACGCGACGTTAGAGTCGCGCCCCATGGACGCGACGCCCTATCTGCTGGTCCAGCTCAGCGACACCCACATCACCCACCCCGGCCAGCTGATCTCGGGCCGGGTGGACACCGCCGCCGCCCTGCACCACGCCGTCGAGCGCGTGCTGCAGCTGCGCCCCCGGCCGGTGGCCGTGCTCATCACCGGCGACCTCGTCGACGCCGGGCACCCGGCCGAGTACGCGCAATTGCGCGAGCTGCTGCAGCCGCTGATCGATGCCGGCCTGCCGCTGGCACTTGTGCCCGGCAATCACGACGCGCGCGCGCCGCTGCAGGCCGCCTTCGCCGCGTTGCCGCAGGTGCACTGCGGCGAGCCCGGCGCGGCGGCCATCCAGTACGCGCTGGACCTGCCCGGCCCGCTGCGCGTGGTGGTGCTGGACAGCGTGCTGCCGGGCCGCCCCGAGGGCGGCTTCGACGAGGCCCGCCTCGCCCAGGCCGACGCCCTGCTCGCCGCGCGGCCCGACGTGCCCACGCTCGTGGCCCTGCACCACCCGCCGCATGCCACGGGCCTGGCCGTCATGGACCACATGTCGCTGCAGCACGGCCTCGCCGGCTTCGAGGCGCTGATCGCCCGCCACCCCCACGTGCGCCGTGTCGCGTGTGGCCATCTGCACCGGCTCACGCTCGGCCAGGTGGCCCATGCGGCGGCGCTGAGCGCGCCGTCGCCAGCGCACCAGGTGGCGCTGGAGCTGGCCACCGACGCCCCGCTGGCCATCACGCAGGAGCCTGCGGGCTGGTTGATCCACGCCTGGGGGCCGGGGCTGCCACTGGTCAGCCACCTCGCGCACGCGGGCGATCATCCGCCCCTGCCTGAGCTCTGACACCCGCATGACCAGCCCAGCGCTCGCCGCCTTCCACGCCACCGGCTACGCCCTCAACCGCGCCACCGCGTTGGCGGCGTCACGGAACTCGGCCAGTCGCTGCGCATAGGCATCCAACGCCTCTGCCGGCCGGTCCAGCGTCAACCCGGTCACCTCGGCGAAGCGCGGCGGAGTGACGTGGCCCTGAGCCATGAGCTCGTCCACCAGCGCCAGCAGCGCATCACGGTGATCCGCCAGCAGGCGCGTCGCGCGGCCGTGCTCGACCTGCAGCAGCGCCTCGACGGGCGCATTGGTGGCCTCGACATCGGTCAGCAGGTACTCGCCGCTCTCGGACGACACGTCGCAGCGCCCGATGCGTTCGCCATGCCCGGTGTGCCGCCACATGCGCGCGGCCGTCTCGGTGGCCTTGCGCAAGTCGCTCTCGGCGCCGCTGGAGCTCATCGCAGGCCCGAACACCAGCAACTCCGCCGCCCGGCCAGCGAGGCTGGTGCAGATGGCGTCCTCCAGGTTCTGGCGTGACCACACCTTGCGCGACGTGTAGGTGTTGTAGCCCCCCTCGAAGCTGGCGACGTGGATCTTGATCTCCCTCGGCGCCCGTCCGAACAGGAGTGCGTGCACCAGCCCATGGCCGGCCTCGTGCACGGCCAGCAGCGCGCGGAAGTCGGCGTTGTTGCGTTGACGCAGCCGGCTGATCTCGAACGGCACGGCGATGGCCTGCGACTGCCCGCGCCAGTGGGCGACGAGGCTGCGGCCATCGGCCGTCAGGCCCACCACGTCACCCGGGTCGGCGCCCTGTGCCAGCGCCCATAGCGCCGCCTTGGCCAGGCCGGCGCCCAGGATGCCGTGCAGCGACGAGAACAGCGGGCGCGTGCCTTGCGCGGGGAACACCGCATTGGCGTAGATCTGCTCGCGCACACTGGCCGCCAGCTCTAAGCGCAGCCCGCTGCGGGCTTCGGTCTCGCGCACGTAGCGGGCGCTGCCCAGCGCGATGAGCTGCTCATAGGCCTGCCGCGACAGCGATGGGTAGACAATGTGCTCGTTGCCCAGTCGCGCCACCTGCTCGGGCTTGAAGCGCTTGTTGAGCGCCTGCTTCACATCGATGACGCTGAGCTTGGCCGTCAGCGCATGGAAGATGTCGGCGTCGCTGTCGCAGTCGTCCACGCTGGTGGCGAGGTCCTCGTACATCTCGTCGAGGTTGCCGCAGACGAAGACGAGCAGCCGGGTGTAGTCGGTGTCCCATTGCTGCTGCCCCTCCTCGCGGAAGGCGCGCAGCCGCTGCTGGATCTGCTCCGGCGTCCACGCCATGATCTCCAGCAGGGGCTCATCGAGCTTGAGGTTGCGCTGCAGCTCCTGCGCCTCCCACGGCCGCAGCTTGAAGCGGCGCTTGACCTCGTCGGCGTCGGCGCGCTCGGCGTCAAAGGCCGCCTCGGCGATCGAGGCCTCGATGTCGCCCAGCAGCGAAAGCGCCGGCGGCAGGCGACCGTCGGACAACAGCGCCCAGACGTCCTGGTAGCGCTCCACGCGCAGCTCGCTGCGCTTGACGTCGATGGTGCGAAAACGCTGGAACTCGTCCAGCGCGAGGATGCCCGGCTCGCCCTCGCGCACGCCCGACTCGGCCAGCATGCCCGAGATGCTCTGCGCGCCGCGCCAGCCCGCGCCGTTGGAGAAGCCGTCCATCTGCACCTCCACGAATCGATCGTAGAAGCCCAGCAACTGCGCCAGGCGACGCACGAGCTGGGTCTTGCCGGTGCCGGTCAGGCCCCACAGGCAGACGATGACCGGGCGCGTCACCAGCTCCGGCAGCACGTACCAGGCCCGCACGGCGTCGATGGCGCGGTCGATGATGGCGTCGATGCCGAACAGCTCGGTCTTGAGCTGGGCGGCCACGTTCTGCAGCTGCTGGTCTTTCTGCGCCAGCTGGTCGCGCAGGTTTGTCTGGGCATCACTCATCCCAATCCTTTCGTCGCATCAGCGCCTGCAGCGCCATGCGGTCAGCGCGGCGCTGGGCACCGCGGCCTTGGATGTGTTGGCCCGCGCCACGCAAGCCGCGCTGTGACAGTGCACGGGCGACAGGGTCGCGTGCGCCAGGACTCGTCTCCAGGACGAGCGTCATCGGCTGCTTCATGCGGCGCAGGGCCTTGACCCGCCCCTCCTGGAGGGCGCGGGAACGGAGTTGGTCACTCATGCGGGTTCCGAAAAGCAAAAGCCCCGGCTCATGGGCAGCGGGGCTTTGCACGCCACGCGGTCTGAGGCCGTATCTGGGAACAGACACGGTTCAGCCGGGGCTCGGGAACCGTGTTCAGTCGATGGTCGAGATGAACAGGGAGGACATAGCAGGGATCTCCGATTTGCGGGCGCTGTCGTGGGCGCCTTCAGCAAGGGCGCGAATGATGAGGGCGTTAGCGAACGCGCGCAAGCCCGGCGCGCGCGCCGCGTTGTCGCACGCCAACGTTCACGGCGCGGCGGCGCTCAGAACCGGTAGCTCAAGCCGAGCGTCAGGTAGCGGCCGACCGCCCCCTCCTGATGCAGCGACGGGTTGTAGTGCGCACCACCCGACGACACGCCGCCGCCCGTGGAGCCCGACGCGAAGGCGTCAACGGGTGCGCGGCGGTCGAACACGTTGGTCACCGCCGCCCGCAGGCTCAGACCCGGGCTGACCTGCCAGCTGCCGCTGAGGTTGACAGTCGTGAACGACGGCACGCGGCACAACGGCGAGCCACCTGCCGGCAGCCCGTTCGGAAACACGGTGGAGAGCGCGGACGCGCAGTCCGGCAGGTTGTAGCTGGCGTCTTCCACGCGCATGCCGCTGAGGTAGTTCAGCGTGCCCGTCAGCTCGACGGGGCCACGCGCCCAGTTCAGCGACAGCGCGCCCCGCTCGCGCGGCGTGCCGGTGTTGGTGGAGACGAAGCTGGGGCCATGCGTGCCGGCCAGCTCGTAGACCTGGCCCGGGCCGCGGTCGATGGTGTAGCGGATCATGTGCGTCCACTGCAGCTGCGGCGTGAAGCGGCCCCAGGCCCCGCCGTCCAGTGCCAGACGCAGGTCCAGGTCCAGCCCGCTGGTGCGGGCGCTACCCAGGTTGATGAACGGATAGGTGCCGTACAGGACGGTGTCGTCGGCGCTGGTGGGCGCAGCGTTGGGCGTGGTCGGGCTGTTCACGCGGTAGAGCTTGGTGCCGTAGGCGTCGGGGTTGTCGATCTGCCCCTGCCCGAACAGCCCCACGGACACGATCTGGTTGCGGATCTTGATGTCGTAGTAGTCCAGCGACACGTTCATCGCCGGCAACGGCTCGAACACGAAGCCCAGCGTCATCGAACGCGACTTCTCGGGCCGCAGGTCCTTGCCCGGCAGCTGCAACTGCGTGCCGCCCACGCCGATGTCGCAGGGCTGGCCGGGCTTCACGAGGGTGCACAGCGCCGTGTCCACCAGTGGCGGCAGGTAGCCGGCGCTGGAGCCCGAGACGCCGCTCTCCACCGGGTTGGGCGCGCGAAAGCCGCCGGCATAGGTGCCGCGCAACGTCAGCGCCCTGACCGGCACGTACTTCACGCCGACCTTGGGCGTCACCGAGGAGCCGTAGGTGTCGTAATGGTCCACCCGTGCGGCGGCGTCCACCTCCAGCTGCCGGGTCAACGGCGCGGCCAGCTCGACGTAAGCGGCCGTGATGGTCTGCTTGCCGACGCCGAAGGCGTAGATGTTGCTGGCCTGCGCGCCGCTGGCGAAGCCTTCGGGGAAGTGCTCGTCCAGCGCGCGCTTCATGTAGTCCAGCCCCAGGCCCAGCGCCAGCGCGCCGCCGTCGAGCCGGGCGAGGTCGCGGCTGGCGCGCAGCGACAGAAAGTTCAAGGTGTTGGTCGACGTCGAGCGGCCCTCGGGCGTCAGGCTGGCCAGCGCCTCGGCGCTGTTGCTGCCGCCGATGACGTAGCGCCCGCCGTCGAGCGCCGCTTGCAAAGCCGGCAGGCTGACGAAGTTCTTCAGCGTCAGCTGCGTGGCCACGCGCGTCAGCCCCAGCGCGGCCTGCACGTCCCAGCCGGCTAGGCCGCCGGAGAGTTCGGCCACCACGCGCTGCGACTGCGTCGATGTGCGCGAGCGCTGCGCCGGCAGCTCGCCGAATTCGTAGTCCACCGGGGCGCCGGTGGCCGGGTCGATGACGTTGGTGCCGTTCAACGCGGTGGGCAGCGGCGAGGGATGGCCGGGGCCGAAGTTGAAGGTCGTGATGCCGCCATCCGGCGACACCCAGTTCAGCAGCCCCACCTGCGTCGCGCGGCTGCCCAACACGGAGGCCGCTGCCGACAGCGTCCAGTCCTGCGGCAGCAGCGCAGTCAGCTTGCCCAGCAAGCTGTAGCTGCGCGTCTCGGGCGCCACCTGCAGCTCAGGGTTGGCCACCAGGCCCAGGTCCTCGCCGCCATAGCGCGTCCAGTCCGACCCGCCCAGCGCCGCGCGGTCGCTCAAGCGCACGGCGCCCTGGCGCCGAAAGCCGGCCGCGAGATAACCGGCGACGCCATCGCGGTCCAGGTTGCCGAAGCCGCGGATGCCCGACACCTTGGCCATGCGCCCGTCCCCGCGCGACGCGCTGCCGACCTCGCCCTGCAGCAAGGTGCCCTCGTGGCTGCGCTTGAGAATGACGTTGACGACCCCGGCCATCGCGTCGGAGCCGTAGATGGCCGACGCGCCATCCTTCAGCACCTCCACGCGCTCCACCGCCTCCACCGGGATGGACGCGATGTCGACGAAGTCGCGCTGGCCGTCGTCCGGCAGCGGATAGGGCGCCATGCGGTGCCCGTCGATCAGCACCAGCGTGGCGCCCACCGTCAGGCCGCGCAGCGAGATGCCGCTGCCACCGGCACCGAAAGCGCCCGGCGTGGCCTGGCCCAGCGAGCCCATGTTGTTGGCCGACAGGTGCTGCAGCACCTCGCCCAGCGTGCTGTAGCCGGTGCGGGCGATGTCGGCCGCGGTGAGCTTCTGCACCGGGCTGGGGGTCTCGCCGTCACTGCGGCGCAGGTTGGAGCCGGTGACGGTGACGCGCCCGAGCGAGGCCTTCTCTGCCCCGCCCTCGCCCGCCGCACCGTCCCCGGCGGCCGACTGCGCCCATAGCGCGGGCGCAAAACAGCACAACAGAGCGGCGGCAAGCGGCAACAGGGGCGAGCGGGCGGCGGTTGTCACAGTGAGGTCACCTCGAGATGGATGCCAGTCCAGCGAATCAGTGAAATCGGTGGACTAGGGAATGGCGCGATTCCCCGACTCAGCAAAAAACGCGCCTCATTCTGAAGCCGCCCCTCCCCTGGCCACCGCGGCGCCGACTCGGGGGTAACACCGCCCCCGCAGCAGCGCCTGCGCGGGGCTGCACACGGCAGGCATCGCAACACTCAACTACGACGAGCGCGGCTTCGGTGCGTACACCGGCACCTTCGACGAATCGTTGCCGCCCATCCCACGCGACAGCACTGCTGCCGTGGCCTGCCTGCGATCGCGCCCGGAGCCAGCAGCTCGTCAGCGCCGGCATGCCCGCCGACGCAGCAGGCCGCGTGGTCGCGGCCACGTCCCGCTGGATGGAAGGCCGCGCTCGGCAGGCTGGGGCTTCTACGGTCACGCCGCTGCGCGAGGCCGCCGTTGCGGCCTTCCGTGACGCGGGCTGGAGCGCCGAACAGGCGCAGGGCGCCGTGGCGGCGCTGGACAACCCGATGCTGCTGTCCATGTACGACGCGCCGCTGGACGCGGACTTGCTTCGCTCGGGCGCCCCGGTGCTGGCGGTCTATGGCGGGGCCGACACCATCGTGCCGCCGGAGGTCTGTGTGCCGGCGGCCAGTCGCGCGCTGGCCGGCCACCAAGACGCGCTGGTGCTGCTGGTGCCGGGCATGCCCCACGGGATGGAACGCACAGGTCCGGTGCCGCCGCCCCGACCCGGTGCCGAACCGGAGGACAGCATGTCGCCCGCGCTGGTCAGCGCCGTCCAGCATTGGCTGGTGCAGCACCTGCACTGACTGCATGTTCAGCCTAGTAGGCAGTTGACCGCTCGCTACGCACCCGAACGCGAGCCGCATCAACGCCTCGCGTTTGCGGCTACGTTCACCCTGTCGGTGAGCAGCGCTGCACGCCCCTCGGGCGCGCCCAACTGCCAGACCCAGGCTCAGCGCGTCAGGCGCTGACGATCCAGCCTTCCAGCGGGTCCACACCGTCCGGCCAGCCGTAGCGCGGCTGCGCCACCGCCCAGGCGGCCTGCAGCATGGCCAGCACGGCGTCGATGCAATCGCCACTGCCGTCGGCCACCAGCTCGTCGCGCTGGGCGTGGCTCAGCTTGAGCCGCAAGCCCAGCCTCGTGCGGCCCTGCTCCAGGGCGTCGACGATGTCTTTGCGCGCGATGAGCCGCTCGGGCGTCTGCGCGGCCCGCGTGTCGCTCTTGTATGAACGGCGGCCGATCAGCTCGCGCGCCAGCAGCCCCGGATACGCCTCCAGCGCGACACGGCGTTCGTCGCCGGCCAGCAGGCCGGGCAGGTGCACGCCTGCCGCGATCAGCCGCGGCAGGCCCGCGTGCAGCATCCAGGCCACCGGCGGGTTCACCCACTTCATGCTCGGGCTGGCGCCAGCGGGGCCGTCGCAGGCGCGGTGCGCGAACTTCGCCCCCGCGGGCCTCGCGTCGCAGAAGGCGGCGAACAACGCGCGGATCTCGTCGCGGCCGAGCGCCGCATAGTGCGCCATCAACACCGCGTAGTCCTGGGGCCAGCCCAGCTGCTCGACCAGCTCACGCGGCAAGCCGAACGGCAGGTCGAACCCGCCCACCCACGGCCCCGGCCGGGCCAGCCAGCTGGAGAAGGCATCCAGGCTGTCCAATGCGGCCAGCCCCTCCAGCCGCACGACCGCGCCATGGCGCCGGCCGGCCGCCACGCGGACGGGTTTCGCGCGCCGAGGCGCGCTCGTGAAGTCGATGCCGAAAATAGCGAGATCCTGCATGGGCGGCATTCTGGGGCCCGGCCCAGGGCCTGCTAACACTACATGAGCAGGCCCTAGACTGCCCGCATGAACCCCACCCTCATCGAAGTGCTGCGGGGCAGCACCGTCGAGTCCCGCCATGCCGGGGCCGTGGCCATCGTCGACGCGGCCGGCGCTGTGCACACGGCGCTGGGCGACATCGACCGCCCGGTCTTTCCGCGCTCGGCCGTCAAGCTGCTGCAAGCCCTGCCGCTGGTGGCCAGCGGTGCTGCCGACGCATATCAGCTGACCGATGCCGAGCTGGCACTGGCCTGCGCGTCGCACAGCGGTGAGCCCGCCCACGTGGCCACCGCCGCCGGTGTGCTGGCCAAGCTGGGGCTGGATGAAACCTCGCTCGAATGCGGCACCCAGTGGCCCAGCCGGGAGCCCGTGCTGCGCGCCATGGTGGCGCGCGGCGAGACCGCCACGCCGCTGCACAACAACTGCTCGGGCAAGCACAGCGGCTTCGTCTGCGTGGCCTGCCTGATGGCGCGCCAGGCCGGCGCCGAGCCCGCCCAGTTCGCACGCGGCTACGTGGCGGCCGACCACCCCGTCATGCGCGAGGTGTCGGCCGCGCTATCGGCCACCACCGGCGTGGACGTTGAACACGCGCCGCGCGGCACCGACGGTTGCTCCATCCCCACCTTCGCGCTGCCACTGCGCGCACTCGCACTGGCCTTTGCTCGCGCCGGCACCGGCCAGGGCCTCTTGCCCGCCCATGCGCGCGCCGCACAACGGCTGCGCGAGGCCGCCGCCCGCGCACCCTTCATGGTGGGCGGCACCGACCGCTTTGACACCCGCGTCATGCAGGCCTTCGGCGAACGGCTGTTCTGCAAGATCGGCGCGGAGGGCGTCTACTGCGCTGCCCTGCCCGAGCTGGGCCTGGGCGTGGCGCTCAAGATCGACGACGGCGCCGCCCGCGCCGCCGAGGCCGCCATGGCTGCCGTCGCCCAGGCGCTGCTGCGCACCGAGGACGAACTGCTCCGCAGCTACAGCCACGCCGTGCTGCGCAACTGGCGCGGCACCGAGGTGGGCGCCCTGCGCCCGGCGCACGCGTTGTGCATGGGGCTGCGAGGTGCCCGGCACTGACTGCACATGAAGACCGCGGGGCGACGGGCTCTGTGCGCATGCATGCGGCCAGTCAGACGCAAGCGGCATCAGCCAGACTGGCCTTGGCCTTTGCTCATGGCTATCCTCGCTGACCGCGATTGCCTGGGTGTACTTGCGCAGATGACTTCCACCGAAAAGTCAGCATTCCTGTTGGACTCACACCGTGTGGTCAAGGTGCGATCTCCGGCAGGTTGGCGTCCATCGCCGAGGTCGTCGCCTCTTTCTTCATCAGGCATCACATGAAGCCCATGGTTCCCTTCGTCATGGTGATCACCGTTCTTGTTGCCTTGTGGCCCGTGGCGTGCTCAGTCGCGACGCTTTGGCAGGTGTTCGCCAAGCGGTGGCGGCATGTTGCCCTTCTGTCGCTGCTCGTCCCGCTGTGGGCCATCGCTCCGCTTGCACTCATCAGCGAGCTTGCAGCCAGCATCCCCGCACCTGATGCACCAGAGCCGTCTTCTGCAATTCACTCGGCCTTGATGCTTGGGCTCGCTGCGTGTTGTGCGTTCGGCTCGTGGTGCCTGCTGATTCGCAGCTTCCGCAGCCATCCGACCCTGCGAAACTCTCTGCAGGGCAGCAGGTCCGAGGGAGATACATAGCCCCCTGGTCAACGGCGCCTAGCTGCGACGCGCCGCTCGCGCCATACGTCGTCCAGAGGAATCGACTGCCACCGCGACGCCCGGAGCCCCACCATTGACGACCGCCACATTCACCGTCTCTGAACCAACCAGGCAGCAGGCCTTGGCCGCAGTGGCCTCACATCCCTTGCGGGCCGAGGCAACCGCGTGGCCGTATTGCGAGGTCGATGTTGCCGAGTGGGAGAAGGCCTTCGTTGCGCGTCTACGTCTCCCCGATACGGAAAAGACAAAACTCCAGTCTGCCCTTCAGGCAGTGGAGACGGTTCTCGTGCTCATGTATTGGACTTCTGAGCGAACGCCTCAGCCACTCAGCGGCGCCGGCAAGCTTTACTCGTTCTTTCTCCATCCACGATCGTTGTCTGTCCTTCATGCTGGCGTTGGCACCTGGCGCGCATAGCCAGCCACCGGCGCACGCCGATTTCCAACGTCACGCCCCGGCAGATGGTTCCGGCTCCCACATAACCCGAACGCCAAGCCCCGCAGCTCACCCCCATGACAGCACCCAATGTCCCCACTCTGTACGAAT